>OGWG01000001.1_pt1 | contig 72865 bp, 97 predicted proteins | sample 1575911 | NCBI WGS metagenome assembly OGWG01 (sample SAMN07581534, study PRJEB24739) | freshwater metagenome
GGCCAACAGAAACCGAACCAAATTGCATGAATCGCGCGAGGACCGGGTGCGGATAGTAGTCCCGGACAACCTCTGCCAGGTACGGGATTGTTTCCAGCTTTCCAAATAATTTATTAATTCTCGGACGGACTTATCGGACTCCAGGTGCACGCCTGGGACCCATTATCGGACTTGTACTTAGTTACTTGACATCCCCCATATCTGGTGTATAGTTATCAGACTGTTCATGCGACCGATAACCCCCTCGTCCCGACCTGTGACTGATAATCGTAAGTATTATCGGGCAGGGGGTTATCGGACGTTATGGTGGGTCCTAGTTATCGGACTATGCGTTATCGGTCTCTACTGGGGAGTTATCAGACTCACCCAGACGGTTTCAAATTTTTCTGAAAAACTTCCCGGACAGGATTCAAAGATTTCTGAAAATATTGAAAACTACTATCCGGGGGTTCTGGGACTGTATCGAATGTCCCTTATGGGACCTGGACGGGACTGAGATCCCCCCTTGCCTGGACGGGATGTAGCTTTCTGGACAGGATTGACGAGAAATTTAATATAATTGCTTGTTTTACCTGTCCTGGCTGGACGGGTTACAAAAAATTGTCAAAAATTTGTAAATTTCTTTGAAAATTTGTCAAATTAATGCTTGACAGGCTATAAAGCCTTATAAGGCTTTGTTGTTTTGGACGGGCTGGGACCCTAGGAAGGCTTTCGGACCGTTTATAGAGCATTTAAAGTGGGTTGGAGAGGGTTTGAGGTGGGGTGTCTAACTCCAATTTTCTCAAATTTTCTTAAATATTCTTTACCCCACTTGCTCCCATTCTCCCCCACCTTTACCCCCCATACATTCTTATCCGTAGGTAGGTTGTGCTGGAGGAATCGGAGAAGGCTGTGATTGTTGTCTTTCCCACATTCTTTTATGTTTTTCAAGTAAATTTTTATACCATTGGTATAATTGTTCTTCAGACCAGTTCAAATGATCAAATGCACCTCTTTTATATTGTTCTATAAACCAATTTTCCAAAAATCTATAATAATCTTCCCATGTGTCATACACGACTGGGGGTGGGGTTGGTGTTGACAGCCTTTGCTTAAGTGCAGGTTGTAGGGTTGTTGGTTGATTGGGTTTGTATATTGGTGCTGGTCCACCGCCCGGTGGGTTTTCCTTCTCACCAACTACCGCTGTTGAAGTAGATGCCTTTGCATCCTCTTCTCTTAAAAATTCCTTAAATTTTTTCATAGACTTATGCCTCGTAAGTTCCAGGATTCACTTGTTGACCGGGTGTTGTGGATTGGCCAGGAAAATATCTGTACCACCAAGGAAGATACGGACTAACATTGTCGTCACGTTGATATGGACCGGGAGTTGGTGCGCCGGGTCGTAGAAAGTCAGGATTAAATGGATTTATACCTTCCCATGTGTTTGGGTTTTGTAAATCAAAATTATAACGAGGATCATCTGCTCCACCAAAAGGTGTGCCGGGTGTACCGGGAGTTGGTGGGCCGGGATTCACGTAGTCATCAAAGAGGTCATTAAATCTGTCATACAAATCACGCATTCTTTGCGTAAAAGTGTTTACTTGTTCGGGAGTGGCATTTGGATATGTTCGCATAAACCATTGTTGTAATTGAAGGTAAAGTGTCATTGTAAAGCGTGTATAAACATCCATTCCCCCGCCTGCTCCCGTTGTTGTAACTCCAAAAGTTGTCTCTAACCATTGTATGAATGCGTCCCACGATAAAAGTCCCAACATATCTATTTTTTGTTTAAATCTGTCATACAAATCCTCAATTCTATCATCAACTTCCTCCCAGTCGATTGGCTCGGGTGGTTTATGTGGGTTTTCTGGTTTTTCTTCTGTTTGAGGTTTGTATGGCCAACCACCCGGAAGTGTGGGTGTGGTTCCAAGTGGACTTCCACCCCCATAGAAAACAGGTGCTGACTGTGCTTTTGAGGAGCCAGCATCACCGGGTGTAGCGGTCATCTCTTCTCTTAAAAATTCTTTGAAACTTTTCAATTTACTCTCTCCCACGTTACATTTCCAAATTGGTCTTGTTGAACTTGCCAAACCTGACCATTATCATCTATGTAAATATCACCAACCTGTGCGGGTGGTTGAGCAAAAATTGTAACTACTCCATCTGAACCTCTAACTCTTTTACCCGGAATTCTTGCAGGATATGTGTAGACATTTCCAAATGGAAAATTGAGTTGTTGGTATGTATCCCATATTTTTTTCAATTCAAGATATTTCTTGTATCTTTGGGCATATTGCTCTTCACTCTCTCCGGGTTGTCTTTTTGGTGGTTCGCCCGGATCTGTTGGCGCACCATATCCTGGTTGGGCTGTTGGTTTTCTGTATGCGGGTTTTTGTGAAGGAGGTGCAGAATAAACCATGGCCGAACCCATTGTTTTTTCTTGTGTTCCTTTGTCAGTTCCTTTAGAAACTTCAATTTCTTCTTTGAGATAATCTTTAAAACTTTTCATATAGGTATTTAGTTGACTTTTGTCCTTTGGGGTGTATACTATGTCCATGAAACCCGACATTGAGCGTCTACGGCGTGAGGTTCGCTATCTGCGTAATTGCATCGCAGAGGCGTTCAATGCCCTCCCCACTCTTCCCGGCACGTCGTTGGATAACTGGTGGGTGTTCAGTCCAATCTGCCGTGCCATTCGTCCCTACAAGGAAATCTATGACGAAGAGTTTGAACCCAAGGCTGTTGTCCGAAAGCGTAAAAAAGTTTCTCAATATTTGACCGCAGAGATTCTTCCCGGCGAACAGACTGGAGAAAGAAAGCGTCTGCGAGTGGATGAACTTCCACCTCTGCCTGAAGAAACCCCTAGAGTGGGTAAGCAGGCCACGAAGGTGATGAATAGTTTGGGTATTGGGATTCATATTGATTGACAACCAACCCAAGAGAGTGTATACTATGAACATGAACAGCGACGACATTCATGAACTGAAGGCAGAGATCGCCCGTCTGAACGCAAAGATTGAAGTCATGCGGGGGGTTCTGTGGGAGTGGAACTGCTCCTCCGGTCCTGTGTGGGAGTATTACAGACTCAAGCAGGTGGGAGAGAAACAAGAAGATTACGCCTTCCTAGACGAAGATTACGAAGTAGATATGCCCCTCTTTGACGATGTTACTAACTCCTTTGGAGAATAACATGACTACCAAGACTCCTGAAGAACTCCTGAAAGACCTAGACAGCAATGATGTTAATGTCCGCACGGATGCTGCCAGTAATCCAAGTGCCACTCCTGAAGTCCTCCTGAAGGCTCTGGAGGACGAGCATAAATATGTCCGCTGTGCTGCTGCCGGGAATCCTAATGCCACTCCTGAAATTCTGCGGAAGGCTCTGGAGGACAAGAATGAATATGTCCGCTCTTGTGCTGCCGAAAATCCCAATGCTACTCCCGAAATGCTGCTGAAGGCTTTGGAGGACAAAGATGTCCGCTATGCTGCTACCCAAAATCTCAATGCCACTCCTGAAGTCCTCCTGAAGGCTCTGGAAGACGAGGATTACCATATCCGCTATTATGCTGCCGAAAATCCCAATGCTACTCACGAAGTCTTGTTGAAGGCTCTGGAGGACTGGGATTACCGTGTCAGCCTTGCTGCTGCGGGGCATCCCAATGCCACTCCTGAAGTCCTGCTGAAGGCTCTGAAGGACACGGATTACCGTGTCCGCAAATATGCTGCCGGGAATCCCAATGCTACTCCTGAAATCTTGTTGAAGGCTCTCAGTGACAAGGATGAGTTGGTACGCAAATCTGCTCAAGAGAGTTTACAAAAGGATCCCATTCTTCAAATCCAAGTTGCTGCTCTTAGGGCACAATCAACCGAAACGTAAGAAAATTAAGGAAAACAAAATGACTACCAAGACTCCTGAACAACTCCTGAAAGACCTAGACAGTAAGGATGTTAAGATCCGCCGTACTGCTGCGGGGCATCCCAATGCCACCCCTGAAGTCCTGCTGAAGACTATGAGGGACGAGCATCACTTTGTCCGCCGTGGTGCTGCCCTGAATCCTAATGCTACTCCTGAAGTCCTGCTGAAGGCAATGAGGGACAAGAATTACATTGTACGCTGGGGTGCTGCCGTGAATCCCAATGCTACTCCACAAATGCTGATGAAGGCTTTGAAAGACAAGTATAGGGTTGTCCGCAGCGCTGCTCAAGAAAGGTTGCAAAATGATCCCATTCTTCAACTCCAAGTCGCTGCTCTCAGGGCACAATCAACCGCCTCTTAACAAAATTCGGGCAAACAACATGGATACCAAGACTCCAGAACAACTCCTGAAAGACCTAGACAGCAATGATCGCGTTGTCCGCTATTGTGCTGCTGCGAATCCTAATGCCACTCCCGAAGTCCTGCTGAAGGCTCTGGAGGATGAAGAGGTGGATGTCCGCTGGGAGGCTGCCGGGAATCCTAATGCCACTCCCGAAATTTTGCTTAAGGCAATTGGAGACAAGAATTCGGATGTCCGCTATGCTGCTGCCGGGAATCCCAATGCCACTCCCGAAATTTTGCTTAAGGCAATTGGAGACAAGAATTCGGATGTCCGCTATAATGCTGCGGAGAATCCCAACGCCACTTCTGAAGTCCTGCTGAAGGCAATTGGAGACAGGTTTGTTAAGATCCGTGAGGCTGCTGCGTATCATCCCAATGCCACTCCTGAAGTCTTGTTGAAGGCAATTGGAGACAAGAATTCGGATGTTCGCAGCGCTGCTCAAGAGAGTTTACAAAACGATCCCATTCTTCAACTCCAAGTTGCTGCTCTCAAGGCTCAAAAAAACGCCTCTTAAGAAAATTAAGGAAACAAAATGGCTACTAAGAAGACCGCAAAGAACGCTTCAATCACTCTGCACCCCTTGCTCCAAAAGAGAATGGAGTTTTACCAAGAAATGTTTACTTGGTGTATTGAAAACTGGGATAAGTTGCGCAAGTATGAAGTAGGCTCCGAAGTTCTCTTTTCCTGTTTCCCTTGGAAATTGCAGCGCGAGTTAGGGGAAACTTATCATATCCGTGGGCGTTTCGATGATGAATGGCACAAACTGAGGGGGAAGAAAGCAATTACGTTTAAAGATCTTTGTCATCTTTTTTACCTTTGTAAATAAAATCTTGAATCCAAGAAACTCCGAATCAAGATTTCTGTTGAGAAAGTAAAGTAAACCACAATGCCCGACCTGAGTTGAGACCTAAAAGGAAACAAAATGGCTACCAAGACTACCAATAAACTCCTGAAAGACCTTGACAACAAGGATGTTGACATCCGCTATGCTGCTGCGTATCATTCCAATGCTACGCCCGAAGTCCTGCTGAAGGCGTTGGAGGACGACGACGCGGGTGTCCGTGAGGCTGCTGCGTATCATTCCAATGCTACGCCCGAAGTCCTCCTGAAGGCTATGGAAGACGAGAACGAATGGGTCCGCTATGCTGCTGCGGATCATCCCAATGCTACTCCCGAAGTCCTGCTGAAGGCAATGAGGGACCGGTGGAATGATGTTCGCGATGCTGCTGAAGCAAATCTTGAATCCAAGAAACTCCGAATCAAGATTTCTGTTGAGAAAGTAAAGTAAACCACAATGCCCGACCTGAGTTGAGACCTGAAAGGAAACAAAATGGCTACCAAGACTACCGAAGAACTCCTGAAAGACCTTGACAACAAGGATGTTAATGTCCGCTATGCTGCTGCGTATCATCCCAATGCTACGCCCGAAGTTCTGATGAAGGCTATGGAAGACAAGAATTCGGGTGTCCGCCGTGGTGCTGCACTTAATCCTAATGCTACGCCAGAAGTCCTCCTGAAGGCTTTGGAAGACGAGGATGTTGATGTCCGCTATGCTGCTGCCAATAATCCAAGTGCTACTCCCGAAGTCCTCCTGAAGGCTCTTGAAGACGAGGAGTGGTGTGTCCGCAGTTATGCTGCCGGGAATCCCAATGCCACTCCCGAAGTTCTCGCGAAGGCAATCATGGACCGGTGGAATGATGTTCGTGATGCTGCTGAAGCAAATCTTGAATCCAAGAAACTCCGAATCAAGATTTCTGTTGAGAAAGTAAAGTAAACCACAATGCCCGACCTGAGTTGAGACCTGAAAGGAAACAAAATGGCTACTAAGATTACCAACAAACTCCTGAAAGACTTAGACAGCGATAATCTCGATGTCCGCCTTACTGCTGCCAGTAATCCCAATGCCACTCCTGAAGTCCTCCTGAAGGCTATGGAAGACAGTAATAGGAATGTCCGCTATGCTGCTGCCAGTAATCCCAATGCCACTCCTGAAGTCTTGATGAAGGCTTTGGAAGATGAGGAAGTTTGGGTTCGTCGTGATGCTGCATACCATCCCAATGCTACTCCAGAAGTCCTGACCAAGGCGATGGAAAACAAGGATGAGTATGTTCGTCGGGATGCGGCAGCGAATCCCAATGCCACTCCTGAAGTACTCCTGAAGGCTATGGAGGACAAGGATTCGGATGTCCGTGAGGGTGCTGCGGAGAATCCCAACGCCACTTCTGAAGTCCTGCTGAAGGCAATTGGAGACAGGTTTGTTAAGATCCGTGAGGCTGCTGCCGGGAATCCCAATGCCACTCCTGAAGTCTTGTTGAAGGCAATTGGAGACAAGAATTCGGATGTTCGCAGCGCTGCTCAAGAGAGTTTACAAAACGATCCCATTCTTCAACTCCAAGTTGCTGCTCTCAAAGCACAGAAAGTCGCCTCTTAAAAAATTCGGGAAAACAACAATGATTACCAAGATTAAGAACAATACCAAGAAACCGACGAAATATCATTACTTTTTCAATTACAACAGAGGAAACTATTTTCAGATTTCCCATGGATTGGAAAAGCGTTATGGCAAAATGTTTTATGGTTCGGGAATTCACTTGACAGGGAAGGCGTTTGATATACACTTCTACTGCACTCCGAAGGAGTACAAGCGCATCGTGGCTTGCGCTCGTCGTCGCTACGGCAAAATCAAGAGCATCACTCGTTATACCGAAGAAGCCCTTTACGGAGATGACTGATATGGCTACCAAGAACAAGACCAAGATCGAAAAAACTCCCCTCACCCTCCGATGTTCTGCGGGATATCTGTGAGGCGTATGAGACTATTCAACGACTGACTAAAAGGAGATACCATGAATAAAAAAATTGCAACACGTTGGGTTAAGGCTTTGCGTTCGGGTAAGTACAAGCAGGGAACAGACTATCTGTGTAAGACGGAAGATGGGCACACCAAACATTGCTGCTTGGGGGTTTTGACGGATATGTATCAGCAAGAATGCAAACGCAATAAGAAGAAGGCATTGTCTGTTAAAATTATTAGTGGGTCTCATCCTAGTTACACTGTGTTTACCTACAATAAAGAAGATAAAGTTCTTCCTGTTGCGGTAAAAAAATGGGCTGGAATGAAAAATAGAAGTGGCCGTATTGAAACAGAAAACGAATGTCTTGCCTTCATGAACGATGAGGGGGATTCTTTTAAGAAAATTGCAAACTTTATAGAGAAGAACTATGACAAACTTTGAACACATAGACTACCGCTTACGCTGCCATAGCAAGCGCACCGATCTTCCCCCTGATGTTCTGCGGGATATCTGTGAGGCGTATGAGGCTATTGAACGACTGACAAAAGAGCGCGACGAGGCAAGACGAGAAGTTTCCCAATCGCAAGCGCAGTACAACTCCTTCATGTTTGACAATTCTTGTTTCCACGATCCTCATGCCATTGCTGAGTCAAGGGGATGGGATTGCTTCAAGGAGAATGCCGATGCCCGATAGAGATTCAAATGGTGTGGATATCCTTGATCGCTTCTTGGCATTCAAGTATCGGTTCATGCAGTTTAGTGTGACCGAGGATGTCTTTAATCAGGTGGTTGAATATATCAAGGAACTCCGCAAGGAACGCGACGAGGCGAGGCGGGAGGTGTGCAGGAACGAGGCCAACCATCTACCAACTATGGCTGATCCGCACAGAGAAGCAAGGCGGCGTGGATGGGATTGCTTCAAGGAGGGCGGCAATGTGTGATAAACACGGAATGTCTGAAGAGCGTTGGAACTACCTCATGCAGCCCTTTGATGACAATTGGGATGTCATGCTCACGGCAGAGGAACTGAAAAATGGATGGCATTGGTGTGATGAATGGGACGGGCTTCTAATTCATGTGGATGAACGTGAGTTTGAGCATTGCAAATGTGATTTTATGAAAAAGTTTCGGACTCCTGAGAGACTTCAGAGAATGAAGCAGGAACAGGCGATGGATAAACTCGCAGACCTTGATGAAGAACTTGGATTGCACTAATAAATATTCTAAATGCACTACACAACAGTCTTTCTGTCAGACTTTCACCTTGCCTCCAAAAAAGCAAAGTACAAGCCTCTCATAGACTTCTTGAAGTCCAATACCTTTGATAACATCTACTTGGTAGGTGACATCATAGACATTTGGAGATTCAAGGACGCATTCTCCATGAAACATGAGAAGCAGATTGGACAGGTTGAAGTCGTGGAAAGACTGTTGAAACTTTCTCGTAAAGGAACCAAGATTCATTACATCTATGGAAACCATGACGAGTTCATGGCAAAGTTCATAGGGCATGAAATATTTGGAAATATTTCTCTGTACGAGAGAATGGATTACACCACCAAGAACGGAAAGAAGTTTCTCGTTCTTCACGGACATCAGTTTGATTTGCTAACCAAGTATCCAATCAGTTCTTCTCTTTACAAACTTGGAGACATTGGATACGAAATTATGCTTGATCTAAATGAAATTTTCAATTGGTGTCGTAGAGCATTAGGAATGCGATACTGGTCTTTGTCCAAGTATGTAAAGATTAAAGTAAAGAGGGCAGCACAGTTCATTGAAAGTTTTGAAGATGTTATATGCAGATACGCCAAGGACAAGAAGTATGATGGTGTAATCTGCGGTCATCTTCACAATCCAAAAATTGCGGAAGTGCATGGGACGGTATACGCAAACTGCGGATGCTGGACTGAAAAAGATAACTGCACTTTTCTCTATGAGGATAACAAAGGAGAACTGAAAATTGGAACCTACGCAATCGAATAATCATCTTTATGACGATTATAGACCTACAAAATGGCATGATCCATTTGTTCTATATGGTTGCTTGATACTACTAATTCCTGTGGTATTATATGGAATTATGTGTGGAATAATTCGGGATACAATAAAACCACCAAAGTCAACAAAAACTTGTATGAACTCTGGTAAGCAATAAATGGATAAAAAAATTCCAATATTCTGGTTTTTCTTTTTTACTTTCATGCCAGTCTTTATGATGGCACTAAGCGAAATCATTATTTGGATAGATGAAGTAATAATAAATAAACTAGATAGGCATTAACTCAGCTTGGTAGAGTGCTTGCTTTGGGAGCAAGATGTCGTTGGTTCAAATCCAGCATGCCTAATTATGTGTGACTCAAAAAATTATTATAGAAAACTAGCAAGACAAGCCGTAAAAAAACAATACGATGAGTACATGAAAGACAAAAAGTGTGCTCATTGTGGTAATGATGATATAAGAGTTTTGCAATGGCATCATTTGGATCCATCACAAAAAGATGCAAATGTTCCCAATCTTGTCTCAAGATACAAGTGGAAAAGAGTACTTGCTGAAATAAGTAAGTGCATATGCCTTTGTGCAAATTGTCATTGTATAGAACACCATGTAAACAGAGACAAGTATAAGTACAAACTTAAAAATTTATTCTTGCCTCTTCCTTTTCTTGATACATAATACACCTATGAAAACTATTCTAAACAAACTTACCGTACCTTTTCTTGTCTTTCTTGGCTTTAACATGATTGGTTTTTGTTATCACAAAAACTATGAAGGAGCAGTTGCTGGCAGTCTTGTTGGAATGCTTGTTGCAATTCTTGTACTAGAAGTCAAAGTTAAATTGGATTAATGGATAGTAGTCGGCCCTTTCGTCTAGTCGGTCTAGGACACGGCCCTTTCAAGGCCATAACATGGGTTCGAATCCCGTAAGGGTCATTATGACATTGCCACACGAAGAATACAATAGTCTTACAAATACAAGAGAATTTTTATACGATCTTTTGGATGCACATAAGACACCAAACGTGCCAAAGGCAATCAGAGATCGTGCAAGAGATGTGTTGAAGCATTATCCGTTTGACACAACTCTAAAGCAATTTTATAAAGAAAGCATGCATCATCCTGATCGTGGAATTCACGGATGGGGAAAAGGAAAAGACGAATGAACAATTCAATTGATAATCACCCAGATCAACTGGATAAACTAATTTCAAATTATCCAATTGTATTCAAGCACCTTGATAAAACTATATCTCATAATCTTCCTGCCGGTTGGTATAAGATTGTGGATAAACTGTGCTCAGAACTTACTCCAATTCTTCTTGAGGCTCTTGAAGAAAGTCCAGAGACTCCTGAAGAACCTCTATTCAGCGTTCTACAGGTCAAGGAGAAGTTTGGTGGTCTTCGATTTTATTACATGATGAATACGAAGGACGACGAACTTTATAAAAAGATTCAATCACTTGTTGACGACGCTGAAGATGCTTCATATGTAACTTGTCAAGTAACTGGAAAGTTGGGTGCTTTGTCTAAAAGTGGTTCTCATTACATGACTTTGTGTGAAGATTCTCGCAATTCCATGAACTACAAGATTATTGGCAATGGATAACAGAAACCTCATCGACCATTATAAATATTGGACTGATGATGCCATTAGAGCTGATCTTGACGTTAAGCGCAATAACTTTTCTGTTGTCTGCTGCAACATTGGCAACGACTTTAATATTGCTACCGTTATACGGAATGCTAATGCGTTTCTGGCGAGAGAGGTTGTAATCTATGGTAACAAGAAATACGACCGACGAGGGACTGTTGGTACGCATCATTACACCAACTTCCGCCATGTCAAAAGCATTGAAAATCTCAGCACCTATGTTGAAGAAGTTGTTTCCGAGTTTGAAGGAAAAGTTAAACTATTGGGAATTGACAATGTTTCTCAAGCACAAGATGTAAATGCATACGAATTCGACCCAAGTATTCATTATGTGATGATTTTTGGACAGGAACAAATCGGTGTTCCCGAAAACGTTCTAAGTATGTGTGATGATCTTCTTTACATTCCTCAGTATGGTTCTGTGAGAAGCATCAATGTTGGTACGGCATCGGGAATTATTATGAACAATTACTGTGCTAAGGTTCACTCCCTTGTGAGGTAAAGGTAGCCTATTAGACTTTGATTCTAAGTGTAAACGTTCGAATCGTTTCAAGGGAATTTAGTAGTATTTCTCACCGTCAAAACTTTATGTTACCTAAATATATACATGAAGAAAAAACATTCTCCAATATGGAAAATATCAAAAGATAGTTTAGAAAATATTGTAAAAAATTGTTCGACTGTTTCTTGTATACTATTACATTTTGGTTTATCTAATAAGGGTGGAAACTATAAAACATTAAAGTCTAGACTGGAAGCTGATAATATAGATTTTAGTCATATTCAATTGGGAATTGGTGCAAATAAAAATAAAACATGGATTACGAAAACAAGAACTCCTTTTGATCAAATGTTTTGTGAAAATTCAATATTTACAAGAAATTCAATAAGAAAAAGAATTTTGATTGATAAATTAATAGAACAAAAATGTGCTTTATGTAATTTACATAATGAATGGAATGGAAAAACTTTATCCCTCCATTTAGATCACATAAATGGAGATGGTACTGATAATAGTCTAAGCAATTTAAGATTTTTGTGTCCAAATTGCCATTCACAAACAGATACTTACGCTGGGAAAAAATTTAAAAAATACAATCTATGCCCATCTTGTAATTGTCGTATTCATCACAAATCAAAACTATGTAAAAAGTGTTCTTCAAGTATTAGAAATAAAAAATTTGAAGTAACAAAAGAAGAATTAGAAACATTAGTAAAAAATAAACCGTTCACACAAATTGGAAAACTTTTTAATGTTTCAGATAATGCAATAAGAAAAAGATGTAAAGTTTTAGGAATTCAAATATGAAAGATAAACAAATGAAACCAGTAGGAAAATGGATACTCGCAAAGTCTTTGATTGGTGGTCAGAAGACTACCGAAGCAGGAATCATTTATAATGAGAGATCTTCTTCGAAGATAATTCCTGCAAAAGTAGAAGCTATCGGAAATAAACTAACAGAAGACATTCAGGTTGGTGATACGATCTGGTGGGATGTCAGCAAAATTAAAGATGGCTATGCTGGCTCACACGTAGTTCACCAAGACTGGGTTGAGTTTGTAGAGCGATAATTATTCTGGAACCCAAACATAATTTGGTGGGGTTGAAACATTTCTCTCAATCCATACTCCACACCCATTTCCTTCTACAGTTGTGTCTACCGTAATTGTAGAAGGAATATCTCCATCAGATCCGACTCTATTAAAAACAATAGTACCATCTTGTCTAGTTGCACTTGGTGGTGCAGTTATTCTCCAAAGATATTTGCCAGTCTTTAATAAATAACCACCGCTTTTTGCCGTATTGATTATAGAATCACCAATTAGCAATCTATCTACTGGGGTATTTATATCACCTGTTGAATTTGAGCAGGGTCTTGATTTTGAATTATAACTTATTGTTCTCCAATTATCAAGAGCTGTATTCATTTTTGCTGCAGTGAAAGAGCTTTGAGAATCAAATTGTATTACATACAGAACACCGTGTAATATGGTGTGATATACTAATTCATACCAATATCTATAATCATTTGGATACATTGCTGGGATTCCACCAATCCCATTTACAGATATCCAAGGAGTGTGAACCTGCCAGAAATTTGGGTTTGAACGATGCATATGACGAATCCACTTTAAATCGTCTATGAATTGTTTGTGTGACGCTTGGTTCCCCCAATTTTCATCAGAAATATTGTTGGCATATCTTACAAGATTTCCGGGACCTAGATAAGGATTTTCATTGTGGCCACACCAAGTATATCGTTCTCTGTCTGTAGATGGGTTGGTGATATATCCAGAAATGTAAGTTATTCCACCAAAAGTATTCCATATTATATTTCCACTCCAACTGTAGAATCCTTTTCCTCCGCTTGAATTGGCAAAATCTGGTTGACAAAAAACTTGATCATTAGAATCTCTTGCCAACCAAGCTTCTTCTGCAGATATTGGATAATTTTCATAATTAGAATAAGTACATCCCGAATATCTCTCAACTTCTTGAAATGCTTCTGTGAACATTCTTGTTGCGTAGTATCCATTCATAAACTGATGTAAGGTACCATACCAAGCCGCTTGTTTGTACGTATCATCTATTTTTTCTGTATTTACTGGGCCAGGTCCAAAGAAACTAAACTGTTTAAAATAATCTCCAGCAGCGTTGTCAAAATCTCCTGGGTGGGTTATACCAGCCCATCTTGTTAGAAGTGTTCCAGCGGTTCCTGTGTAATTTGGCTGTGAACTTATAATTTTGTAATTGTCTATTACTGATTGTCCAACTGGCTTCCCTGTGTTTGGATCGATGAAAGATTCAAGTCTATCGTCTACTACGACAGCCCCTATTATTCTTGCGTCTAAGGTCCATCCCCTATAGGAAGGGAAAGCAACTATTGGATTGCCATTTATGTCGAAACTAGTGGGTCTGGTGGTTGTCCATCCGGTGTTATAACCGTACAAACCGTATAATGGAGCAACGTTTTCCTTATCATCGCAGAAATAATCTATGTTTATATTTTGAGAATCTAGGTAATTCAATACATTTAGTAAATGATTTTTACAATCAGTATATTGGTTATCTGCCCACGGACTTAAAAATCTTCCACCAGCAAATGTAAAACCATCTGTAGTCGCTTTATAATAATCGTGTTTATCTCTTGTCCAAGAAGCCAAATCGTCCCAATACACATAAGTGCTTGCAACTCTTCTTGTTTCCGGGATTGTTTGTATTTTATTTAAAAAAGTTGTATAGCTCATAGAAACAGATGGCCCAGCTTGTCTGAATCCATTAAACACATTTGATGTTAATGCTGGCATTGGAACTATTCCAAAAGTTGAATAGCTTTCTGTATTCCAATTCGGTGGATCATTGATAAACGACGTGGCCCATACTTCATAGTCCAAAGCAGATGTTGGTTCTGGCAATGGTGGAAGACTAATTGTAGATTTTTTATTAAATTCATTGCTATATGCAAGATCAATCATGTCTCCAATCAACTGTTCTAATGTTGAAGCAATTTTTCCAAAAGAATTTGCCCAAGCATTTCTTGATTTACTATAATAAAAAACACCATATGGATTTGTAAAAAGAACCCAGTCATTTATCTGTTGTTTGTTATTTAATTTATTTGGTGATCTGTTTATAAAGGAATTAACTTTATTTTGTAGTCCTTCATTTAAAGTTTTAAAATTTGTAGAATTTTCTTTTAAACTTTGATAAAGTTGCGTTATTTCATTTTTTCCAGGTAAATATCTTTGTTCAATTGCTCTTTTTGTAAAAATTTTCTTTATAAAATCTTCATTAGGATGATTCATAAAAATATTTATTCCAAAAGAAACAACCCCGAACTTCTCGGGGTTGTCGGACCTGAGATTCTATCTCGGGTGGGGTTATCTTCTTCGTGACATGTGTTCATCAGCTATAGTGTAAATGATCTCTTATTTTATCTAAGAAGTGTGCAGCTGGATGATTTCCGTGCCCAGCGTTATCCAATATTCTAATTGCTTTGGTCAAATCATTGATATGCTTTTGTACATTTGCACCCTCTGGTATACGGCCACCTTGACCAATCATCAAAACTTCATCCTCTACATGTGGTAAAATTTGTCTATGAATTTCTGGAGGAAGTGGAGTGTACATTTCTGCATCTTCTGGCTCATAGCCTTCTGTGCTATTTTTGACAAAAAGATCTGCCAACATCTCTGATGGCAAACCTTTTTTAGATTCATTTAATTTTCTTGGGAACCCACCATAAAAAATATAACCATCAGTTACAACGGTTCCTTCATTAATTGGTTTTTTCTTGTTTTTCATTTCTTGTCCTATTGCTTCTCTTCTGTTTTTAAGATATTTGTCTCTTGATGTGTTTGCTTTTCCATCATTATCGATATCTTCATCTTCTTTGCCTACAGGATCTAGACTAGACTTCTTTTTCTTCTTTTTCTTTGAAAGCATGGCTTCAAGAAGTTTAATTCTTTGTGTCAATTCTTCGCAAAGTTGTTTGTAATATAATCCAGAGTTTTTCATAATAATATTTAGATATTAAACCATTCCATGCATTCTTTTGAGACGGTCAACTTCGCCTCTCATATAGTTTCCTATTGCAGTGTTTGTTGTCTGCCACGTTGCTTGCTGGGGAACTTCAACTTCAGCAGTTTCTGGGTTATCCGAATATCTTTGCAAAATATCTCTTAATCCATATTCACCAAGTCCATATGGTTCAAGGCCGTGCTGTGCTCTTGGATCAAGCGGATCTTGCGCCATGGGTGGTTGCATTCCTTGTTCTTCTTCAGCCGGAACTTCAGTTTCAGACTTTCTTCTTCTAGCTGATTTTCCTTTTGTACGAACAACAGGTTCTTCACCAACTTGATACGCAGGATCTTGTGCTGACATTCCAGGTGAAATAGATATCTGCTCATCCAACAGTTTTAATTGTTGGATGAGCTTCAATCTCTGTTCTTCAAGAATTGCGCAACGAAGTTTGTAAAAATTATCTAATGGATGCATACAACTTATTTAATTAGATTGTTGAAATGAATTTGATGGTGGTGGTGGTGGTGGTGGTACAGTCCCAAAATCATTTCCACCTCCAAAGAAGGGGACCCACGCAGGGTTCCAATGTGGTTGATAAGTTATAGGTCTACCGAAAAGATCTGAATCAATTTGGCGTGGTTGACCTTGAAAAACTTGATCTAATATTTGTTGATGGCTCGGGGGTTTTTTGTTCGGATATAATCTCTCAAATGCGTCAAGATACTTCCTAATCATATCCATAAGCCGGTTTTCATCTACGTAACTTAACACAGGACCGTCTTCATTTAAATAATTTAATTTATTTTCAAAAAGAGCTACTTTGTATTTGATAATATTTGAATATTTTTTATTCATAATTCTTCCCGTAAAGTATTTATACCAATAAAAATCCCGGTTTTTCAGATGCGGGAAAACCGGGAAACCCCACTGCTTTAAGCAGCCATCCGCATTGGTGCGGCTTTTATATTTGCAACTGTTTATTTACGACACTTGTTACCCGTGTCGGGTATCTCCTTCTTCATTACTCTGCGCCAATCGAAGCCATTTCAGCCCCTTAAATGCCCCGCTGCAACGAGGACTTGAATCGCCATTCCCAGAGTTTGCAGAGGTTCTGGGTTAGGCTAATGGAGCCGAGGGGAATCGAACCCCTGTCTTGTTCGCATTTCAATCCGATATCAACAATACCGATATTATTTATCTTCCTCAATATCGTAATAATATTGGTCATCTTCTCCGGTCAAAATCCAACGATCACTTTTATCTTCGCATCTATAAATTTTATTATCAACTTTATAATCTGGATTTTCTGGAAATGGTTTTGTAGTAAATGACATATGTTTCCAAAAAATTCTATTATTTGGTTGGAGTGTATAGTTTCCATCATCCAACTCAATCATATGTAAACATTTGTATTGGCTTGGTTCATCGCTAAAGGGATTTCCATACCAATCAAATGTCATCATGTAATTTCCCCAACAATGAGTTTTGTCTTTGAAAATTACCTTTGCTCTTGCAGGTTTTAAGTATTCATAAACAGTTACAGTGCAATTAATAGAAAAGCAATCCCAAAGTTGAAGATAATCGAGTGGCTTTCCTTGAGAGGGCTTACTGCAAAGTTTATGAACAGGAACTCTACTTCTTACGGTTCCATTGTCCAGAAGGACTGTGAACAGCATTGCTCTATCTGGATTTGACTGTGCCCCAAACACGGTAACTTTTTCATATTCGCCTTTAAATTTTTCATCTTGATAGAGATGTTCCTTTCTCAAGAGACAATAAAAGTGTGGAATATTTAAGTTGTACATAATGCGAGCAGGAGGATTCGAACCTTCGTAGGCTATGCCATCTGATTTACAGTCAGACCTCGTTGACCACTTGAGTATACTCGCTAAAAACGGGCATTGAATCCTTTTTCCAAGGCCGATCAAGCCTTGGGAAGTATAGTACTAGCCCTTCGCGTTCTTCTGAGGTATTCGCGCCCCACCTCTGATTACTGCGGGGTATCAGTTATCCCTAAGCAGCTTTATAGTCGATGCACTAGTATATATCACAATTGTTGTTTGTCAATAGTTGACTTTTATTTTTTGTGTAGTATATTTTTATCATGTTCAAACACATCAAAAACAATTTCGTTCTTCGTGATTATTCTGAGAGAGTTCTTGCAATTTTAATGTCAGTCATGGCTGGCATCATGGCACACATGGGAGAAACATGGTTTGCTATTGCAATTGTCTCTTTTGTATTGATTGATCCAAAATGGTTTAAGGATGTAAAATGAAAAGAAAAACAAAAACCGTACCATTCATATTAAATGACTTTGATTTGGTATCATATCTTTTAGAGGATGCTGATGAAAAGTTTAATAAGTCTTTAGAAGAGATGCCTTTTACTTTACTTCTGCAAAATTATGCAGACTATTGTGAAGCAATCGGTACTCTTGTCAAGGAAAGAAAATCAAATAGCAAAGATCCGAGAATCACCAAACTTTATGAACGTAAGTATCTATTGGGAGAGAGACTTAAGTTGAAAATGTTTGACACTCAAGAAGAGGCAAATAGAGCAAATTATCATTACGATATGATTGCTGATGAATATTGGCAATTGAAGAATAAATCAAAATAATTTGATTTAATTATTTTTATTCTTCTGGTGGTTGTGGATAACTTATATTACCAATTTTTCTATAATAAATTTGTTGTGCCGAAAGTGTAGTGTTTCCGGGTAATATTTCATGTGCAAATGTAATTCCTGTTATAGCATTTGCGGTTGCACCACCACCAGCAGCAGTCAAAAATGAATTTGTGGTATATTTTAAATAAAACACTTCAAATCTATCACTCGAATTCCCACTATTAGGAGAGCTTGCAAAATTTACAGAACCGCTTGTTGTATAATTCCAACCAATTTTTGGTTCATTTGATTGAAAATCTATAAAAAAACTTGGAGCAAAACAAGAAGCTACGGCATAATCTCCGAGATTAGGATCACCCCCATATAACGAATATTGGTATCTATTATTTAAATAAAGATAAGATAAATTGTTTGCTGTGGCTCCAGCCAATGAACCTCTTGAAAAATATGGTGTTTTGCTATATAACTCTTCGGAATTGCCACTTGAAATCCAAAAAGATGCTCCCTCTATTGCTCCACCAGTATTTCCAAATTTTGGAAGACTTTTTGAATCAATATTAGATCTTAATTTTAATATTCCTGTTAATAATGTTGGTTGTGTTGGCATTTTACTTTACAATTGAGATTGTACCTCTGAAACTTTATTTATTAACTCTGTAACTTTATTTTGAAATAAAATTAATCGTCCATTCATAGTCGGTCGTGTATCATTATTTAACGAATAAAAATAATAAGGCGATATATCGGTTTTTTCTGTTAAATAATCCATCATTATATTTACTGTTCCGGCATGCATCGGTCCTGATACATTTCCTTTGTTATTAGAAAAGCCTGCACCAAATCCATGCATAACATTATAAAGTTTATTATTTTTTTTGTAAACTAAAATACCGGATGAATCTCCAACCCAAAATCTGCTATTAACTGGGCCTATTGCTGTCATATAAAAAGAAGCCACCGGATACCTTTCTGCAAATTGATCAAAATAAATAAATAAACTCACCTCAGTAATTGGACAAACAGTATCGCTGCCCCCTATGTAATATAAATTTTGTAAATTTGTTATTGTGTAGTTATGCGTAATTAGAGTTGTATAATTTAAATAATCTGTAATAGATATATTTTGATCTTTTAATATTGATAGAATTGACACCGATTGTACAAATGGGGATGATGATTGTGGTGGATTTGAATTTGATCTAAATTTCATCAAACCAAAATCTTGTTCCATAGCATAATAAAATGTTGCTCCGTTTTGAAAACCTGGAATTTCTGGTGATCCTGCAAAATACTGTGGTTGAGCAAAATTTGGTGGATCAGAAACACAATTATAAATTCCTTCAAATTCTGTATAATAAGTGTAACCATCAAAATTTGGATGCCAATATGCCCAACCATAATTTGCAGTTAATCCTGTTTGTTTTACTATACTAGGAACAAGCGAAGGCAAGGAATCGCTGGGCTTACCAGCCATATAATGTATGCATCCAGAAAAATTTGTAGGAGATATTTTCCAAGAAAGTGGTATATTACAATTATAATAATTTGGCAATTCTGAATCTGGTGTTCCGGGTGGTATTTGTCCACTCCAACTTATACCACCGTTTTCATATCTTCTACTTCTAAGCCCTATTGTTTTATAACTTTCTCGGGCATCATACAATATACAATTTGTATTCAAACCAATCGGCATACCAGAATTTCCTGGTCCATATAAATATAAATCATGAAGTGTTGGGTTGTAAGATGGAAAATACATTTTAAAATATAGTCCACTGATTTCCATTTTCATCCACTGTAATCCCACCTATCGTATCAAAGTTGCTAGGATAAGCTTGATTTAAAACTGAGTCAATATCATTGGCTGATTGTTCTACCAAAGCCAAAGCTTGCAATAAAGTAGCTTCTCTAGCAAAATCTAAATCTGCATCCATACCAGAAATATAAATTTCAACGTCTTTTCCTTTTCTTGATACACCTACACCCGGTCCGGTAAATATAATATTATTTACAGATTTTATTACATTTTCTTTATTTAAGCCATCATCATAAACTATTCCTACCGCACCGCCACCTACAGTTGCTGAAAGTTTAGAAACTGTTTGGTGAATTTCTTCAGTTTTCTTTTCTAAGTTTTCTGTTATTACTTTTGCATCAACAGTAAGTTTTCCATCTTTAAATGATAACGGTTTATCAATCTTTAAATAAGACCCAACTTCTTCACTTAAAGGAATTATTATTTCATTATCTTTTTGAACTTCTTTGTGCTTAAATATATTTTCCAATCGTCCAAGCAAATTTGGATCAACTGGCGTTGGCTCAAAATTAACAATTTCTGGTATTTTTTTACTTTCTTCCAATATGTGGTTTATATGTGAAGAAACATCACCAGAATATGTTCTTTCTTCTGGTTTTGGTCGCAATAAATCATCCAAACCACGCAACAAGCCGTTATCTACTTTTTGAACATTTTTATTTATTTGTGGTGTTCTATTTCCCGCTATCGTTTTTAATATGTCTTCATTTAAAATATGAGTTTTTGAAATTTTTTGTTGTGGTATCCCCTGTCTTTTACCACTCATTATATTCAAAATTTCATTTTTAATCGGATCTTTATTCATACTATTATTTATCTTTACTTTTCAATTACTTGGGTTACAATAAAAAAATGAGCAAGAAAGAATTTGAAGAATACATTTACGAATACGGCCATGTCATGTATAGAATTGGAAGAATGGAAACGGATGATAATTCTTCTACAAAAGAATATAATAACATGGTAAAGAAAAAAGAAGAACTCACCAAAATATTTGATGAGTTCTTCAAAACTTGTATTAAGTTTTAATTAGCGAACTGTACGACGAGGTCTGCGTTGTTGTGTTCTTGGGAGTGATTGATTTGGGGATTGAGCTTGTCCTGCAATTCCCCAATTTTGGAGAACTCCTTGATAATTACCACCACCTTGTCCTCCCAATGCGAGACCAAGGTCTGCCCCGTCAACTACACCGTCACCATTGATATCACCGTTTACAAAACCTCCACCACCTTGGGTTGGTCTTTGAGTTTGGAAACTATTTGCTCCACCGATGTTCCCGGTTGGTCTCATTCCTCCACCGAAACCTCCACCGCCTTGGGTTGGTCTTGTTCCGGGGCCAGCAAATTGATTTCCTTGATTACCTAGGCCGGTTCCGTACTGTGTGGAACGTTGCATTAGTGGGTTAGTGCCACCTTGTCCACCCAAGAGAATACCAAGATCTGCTCCGTCAACTACACCATCACGGTTGTAATCAAATTGTGATGAGCTTTGACCATAAGCAGCCAAGAGAGCTGCAAGCATTTGAGGATCGTATCCAGGATTTGTGGCTTCTGGACGACCAGCTTGTGCAAATGATTGTGCACTTGGAGCCATTGTGCCAGCTGTGATTGCTTCGTTGATCATTCTAACTTCTCTCTCAAGATGATTAACTTGAGCTTGAAGTTGTTCTGATAAATTTTTGTAGTAGTTTGTGATGTAATTCATGAATTGTTCCTTAGTAATATTATTTATAATTTTATTTTTTTAACCAATTGTTGAGTAATTTTTCTCTTGTTGCCATTTTTAATTTTTTTGCAACTTCTGATCCCTTAGATTTTGTGCCCATAACTTTATCCACCGTATCCTGTAATTTTTTATTAAAAGCCAAATCTGGAACATATCTGCTATATGCGTCGGGCAATCCTTGTTGGTAAGGAGCAGTCATGTCTTGACCTGCAAACAAGCCAGCCTGAGCTAAAGATTGTTTTAAATTTTGGCTAACATAGTTGCTAACAGCTTGATTTAAATTTTTCCACCCAATTTTAACGTCTTGTTCAGGGTCATCTGTTTCTGGGATGCTGTCAGAATATTGAGCAATAAAATCTCTTGCTCTTGCAAATGTTGCATCATCCACACCAAATCCCATCCCAGACCCGATATTATTAGTGTAGTGCGGTTTATTGGGTACAACACGTATGTCGGTTCCTTGGACTATTCCCGGCTTTCCTTGGCCTTTTAAAGCAGACGCTGCTGCCCCTGAGTTCCATGACATTGCATCGGATGCACCACCAATGTCAAGGTATGAATAAGTTCCGGCGACACCACCTGCATTGGGAACGGGAACTTTACCACTGCTTGTTGTTTGAGTTTTTTCAGATGGAGTAAAGAATCCATCAAGAACTTCTTCAAGTAGTTCTTGTTTTTGTTCTATTAATTTTTTAAGTTTAAAAATTTCAATTTCTAACTCTTCTGAAAGAATTTTATAAGAGGATTCTTGTTTCATTTTAAACTTTCTCCAAATACAGATTTGAGTATTTCATCTATATTTGGAATGTTATTTCTTTGGAGCTGTCCGTAAAGTTGTTGAATGACTTCTTTTTTCCACTGATTTATACCGTACTCAGTTGGATTTTGTTTTCCTACAATTTGGTCCTCTATATTATAGAGATTACCTTCTTTTAAGGAATTATTTTTGTTTCTTTGCACGGAGCTTCTTCAAAGTTAGAGCAAGGCGAGCACGCTTTCCGAGCTTTCCACCTTTTTCAGCAGCCTTTTCAAGCTTGCCTTCAGGAATCTTTTTTCCTTCTTTTACTTTGAGTGATTTTCTCAAAGCTCCTGGTTTTTTGATGGCACCTTGAATCCAGTTCTTTTTCTCGTTCAAAGCATAATCAAGAAGAACATTGTCATCTTCAAACAAATTTTCAATAATTTCGTCTGCGATTTCAAGTTCTTCTCTAAGAAGTTCAACTTGTGCGATTAATTGTCTTAATTGAAATAGTGTTGGGTCCATGAAAGTATTTATATTTTTCTAAATATTTCTAACATGTATGACATTTATCTAAACGGATCAACATTAGCTACAGGATCAACAAAATTTCCAAAACATAAAGGTGTTTTGGCCATAACTAGCTCAGCTGGAAATGGTTTAACCGGTTGGTTCATAAACCAACAAGGAAACACAATTTCCGTTCCATTTTATTTACCAGCTGGACCAACAATTCTACCACATCAATTTTATTCTATAACAGCTTTGAATACCGGTGTTACAGCTTTTTTGCTAAATTAATATGCAAAAAAATCATCGGTGTCTTGTGACCAATCAAAGGTTAGATCCCGGAGATTGGTATTGGTACTCATGGGAAATGGAAGCTCCCATATCTGCTGCTGGCATGGCAGAACTGGAACAAAGAAGATTTGATCCAGATGATGAATTTGCTAAAATTATTTGGGAAGAATGGGTCTGGTCTAAAGAAATAGGCCAACCAGACCTTTAATTATCTTATAATTTTCATTCTTCTTATTTCTTCTGGTGTCCATTCTTCATCGGGAAGTTTCAAAGGAGCGTTCATAGTTCCTTCATTATCTGGTTCAAGATCTTTTGGTCTTCTTGATGTTGTTGCGAACATCGGTCTTCCCAACATTCTATCTCTCAATGGATCAAGCACATCTGCATATCGAGTCATTGGATTGATAAATCTTGGATCCTCCTTACCAGTGTAAGGTCTAACATTTCCAGGAGCATTTACAATTCTCATATTTGAGATATCAATGTTTGGAGCTTGTGGTCTGGAAGAAATTTCCGGTTTTGTTGAACCAAATTTTGTAAATTTTCTACCCAAAACTCTATCCAAATATTGACCAACATTTCCTGGAAGTTCTGATTTTGTATTTACAGTTGAGCCGCCACCCATTTCTGATTGTATAATTCCAGTTTCTATTTCTGGTCCATATTCATTCGCTTCCTTTGCCGCTTGTTCATCTTTATCAAGCAACTGATTTAACATTTTGGAAACTCTATTTAAATATGCTGTTTCTGCTGGTGTATTTCCACTTTGATCTTCACTAAATCTATTTACTTTTTTACCACCAATTCCCAAAAATCCACCTTCAGTTTTTTGTCTTCCACCCATAAATTTAGCAGTTTCTCCCCTAGCTAGAGCAGTTGCTGCCATAAACAATTTTTCTTTTTCTGAAAGTTTATTCCATTCTTCGGATTCAGGGACTACATAGCCTTTAAATTGAGGTGTGTCGGGAGTAATTTTTATTTGTTGAATCTGATCTGTCTCTGCCTTTGTCTCTGTATCTGTTTCTGGAAAAATTGGGAATTGACCTCTTTCCTGGTCTGGAATTGGAACGGCGCCAGGAACATCAGTGGTTCCATAAAGTTTTTCCCGCATCGCATTTGGAGTTGTTTGGGCTAAATTCTTTTTAATAAAATCAGATACTTTTGGTCCAACGGAAGATATTACATTTTCAGCAGCTTTATTTAAAGTTTGTCTGAAAGGAATCCCACCCTCTTGTTTTGGAAAAATTGGGAATTGACCTCTTTCTACAGCAAAAGGATCTGGAACATATTTCCCCATTCCAGGTGGTTCGTTTATTACACGACTTCCATCTGTATCCAAGTCATATTGGAGAGCATCCATGTAATCCTGTCTTGCATTTGAATCTTTTTTTTCCGGTTCCTGTTCTCTTCGAACTATTTCTTGAGCTTGTCGGTTTATCTCGTCATCCTGTGCGGCCAGTTCTCTGTCAATTCTTTCAGCTGATTGCCTTTGAGCTGTTCTTTCTCTTGATCCTGGAGTTGTTCTTGCTAGTTGACCTGTCTCGGTGTCATACCAAGCATCACTAGTTCCAAATTTTGGAATGTCCGTGGGTCTTTGACGCATTGTATAGAATTGTGCACTATTTTGTGCTGGCACTTCACCGGGCCCTGAAGTGGCTGACCAATTTGGTGCTCCTCTGGAAGCTAAATCAAAAAATATTCTTTGGTCTTCTCTGTTAAGAGCATCGTAATCACGACCTGTTGCAGTCTTAAAATCACCATGAGTAACTTGATATACTGGACTTATTCTTGAACCTGCTTTTCTTTCTTTTCTTTCAGTATCTACCGCTGCTGATTTTTCTCTTGACAAAACAAAAGCTGTTTCAATTTCTTCTGGTGAAAATTTTTTGCCTCGGGGATTGAGTTTAGAGCCACTAGTTTGAGTTTCAAATGCTTTTTTTGCGGCGTCATATGCTTCTTGTTCTGCTCCCGGTTTTGGAGTTGTTTTAAACATTCCAAGAGGAAGATTTGATAATTGTGTTCCAGATGCAACTCTCTGTCTTCCTTGAGCTAATTTTTTACTTTCTTCAGCTTTAATTCTTCCGTAACCACTTTGCGAGAGTTGATTTTCAAGTTCTGCAATTTTAGATTCAACACCCGGATCCACTCCAGCTCCTTGGGCTTGTCTTGCAGCAACTCTTCTCATTCTGTTTAAAGTTTCTTGAGCATCTTTTTGTCTTGCCTTTACCATTCCACCCAATCTTTGATCAGTATAAGAAGAATAATCGGGTTGATATGCCGGAGTTGGATTTCCGGTATTATATCCAATAGATCCACCTGTAGTTCCACTTGGAAACATTGGTCTCATATTAGGTGAACCAAAATAACCAGGCGTCCCATATCCTGTTCCAGGAGCATCAAAGGGAGTATCTTCAATGATATAAGAAACTAAAAAATCAGAAATTTTTTTCATTTTTATTTCTTTCCTCGGAGCATTCGATCAATTATAGATTCTATATTTTCTTCTCTTGCTTCCCTACCAGCTTCATACTCTTGCTCCGAAGCAGCTTGTCTGGCTGCGATTCTTGCAGCTCTGCTAGCTTCTTTATAAGACTGTCTCGCATGCTCTGATCGGGCTTGTGCGGCCAAAGAATAAGTTGGAAGTGGACTTGAAGGATCGCCTATTCCGGGATCGGCCATTTCACCGTCTTCCGCATCCATTTCAACTTCATTTGCATTGCCTACAGGAGCAGCATCAACTGGTCCCATTGCTCTGGCTCTTTGAGCCGATAATTCTGCTCTTTTCATTCTTGCTATTTGGGCATAAACACCAGGATCACCGCCAGCCAAAGAAACTGAAGTTGGTGTAACCTTCTCATAACCTGGAACACCGCCCTGCATCTTGTTTTGAATTTCTGCGGCCATTGCTGCTTTCAAAGAACCTTCTCTTGCAGCATCTACTTGTTTACCACTCTCCCCATAAATTGGAAGAACATCATCACCTTGCATAGTTCTTGGTGCTGGTGGTTGCATTTGCCCAGAAAGAGCAGCTTGTCTTTGTGGATCTGTAATTCTTCTTGCTTTTTGTTCATTTAGTTGAACTCTTTGAGTATAAATTTTTGACTCAGAGAGCAATTTTGCTTTCATGGCAGCTGAATTTAATTCATGGATCCATGAATAACTATTAATTTTCTTTTTCATAAAAATATTTAGATTTGACTTAACTTTAAAAAGGATTATAATTAGATATATGGATTTAAATGGACAAGCAGGAAAGGGTGATACTTATCGCCCGGTAGATTATAAAGTTTGGTGTAAAAATTTTGATGCAATTTTTAATAAGAAAAAACCAAAAAAGAAGAAGAAAAAATAAAATTTGCGGGTGTAACTCAATGGCAGAGTGCAAGCCTTCCAAGCTTGATGTTGAGGGTTCGACCCCCTTCACCCGCTTTCTTGACAAACAATAAACACGGTGTATAATATAACCATGCCTAATTCAAAACAACGTATTACTGCTCGTACTCACAAAAAGCGCAAGAATAGGATTGCTCGTCAACGTGCCGAGAGTCTTATGAATGCAAAGGTTGGCACTCTTCGTAAGCTTGACGAGATTGGCCAACTTCCTAAGTCTGTCAAGCTTTCAAGGTTGCCAAATGGCTAAAACTGAAACTGTTATGACGTTTGAAGAAGTTCGCAAGAAGTATGGTCACATTGAATGCTTCTTTACTTACTTCGATGGAGAAAAGTGTTCTTTTGATTTTTATGGAACGGATGCTAATGGAAACGAAGTTCGTCTATCCATTGGTGGTTGCCCTGCTTGGATCAAGCATCTTGCATTCGGTCCCAATGATGGTATAAATATTTCTGACGCAATAGAGCGTCATGTTCGATACATTTCTGTTACGGACAATCGTAGCAAAGTTTTGTATGAACAAATTTTTGACGTTTAAAGGAAAACATGAATAATTCAGATTTTAACGATTTTATGAATTGGCAGAATGGTGACGAAGAGCCACCAAAAAACTTTTTCTACTATGGTCCTTGGAATGAAAAATTCAAGGAGATGTGGAACAAGATGCATCAAAACATTGACAAGAATGAATACGCAGAGCAGATGAAAGATTATATGAATATTGATGACATCATGAAAGATGTTATGAATAATTCTATGAAAAAGAATAAAGATAATTCAAAGCCAAATAAAAATCGTACAAAGAAGACAATCTTCAACCAAGATGATTATTTGAAGCTTATTGAAATTCGTGGTTATCTTGCTATTACTGAACAGTATGCACACGTAAAGGCTTTGGATAAGCTTCTGAATGAAATTATTATTGTTCCAAAGGAGCCGAAATGACTGAATACACCCCAGGATCTGCATATAATCTAGGATTCAAGTCTAGAATGAGTGGTGGTTCCAAACCATCAAATGCTACAATGAATGAGAGTGATGTTTATTGGCAAGAATGGCTTGCTGGTTGGGATGATGCCCATCAAAAAATTTTGAGTGAGGCGAGAGCAAAAGCAGAATGCTCTAAACCCAAGTGTTGTAAAAATTTTATTCAAGATTGATAAAACCCCCGAAAGGGGGTTTTTTATCTTATAAATCCTTGAACGTGTTGAACTATACTAGAAAAAAGTTCTTCATCGCTCAAATGTTTTCTCATTGTTTCTATCATTTCATCGTTTATATCTGCATGAACTATATTTCCTGTACCCATATTTTTAGCGGTGGTTTCAATTGCAGCTTGACGTTTTTTTGGTGATAAATCTGAACCTCTTGCCCATACGTCAATCTCTGGAGAAACTTCTCCAGTTTTTCCTTTTTTTATCACGACTCTTGGTTTTACAGTTACAGTATCAATAATGTTTGGATCAACTAATACATCTGAAACAAGACCGGCACTCAAAACAGCAGGAAGTTTTGTTTGCCCTGTTTCTGGCTCGGGGCTTAAAGTGAGTTTTACTTTTTTTGAAGCTGGTTGTAAGACAGACCAATTTACTGCTTTAGCCCCCTCCAAATTATAACCAGCTCTAATGTAATCTCTTATAGTTTTTAAATCAACATTTCTAGATAAACCTCTTTTTATTGCATCTTCCAAAGAACTTTTAGCACCTCTGACTTTTTCTGTATCAGTTATTTTTTTTATTGTTTTGGCATCTAGTGTTGGAAAAGTTTCTTGTGGTATTTTTTCTATTTCCCTTCCCAACTCCCCTGATAGATCAGCAATCTGTTGTGTAATTCCAAGATTGCGTTTTAATGGTTCATCGGCTCTTCTTCTAATAGAAGTGTTAATTCCTTTAACATCTAAAAGCTCAGTTCTCAAATCACCAGATTTATCTGCTTTAATTTCTGCTGCATCTGGACCATTTTCAGACGTTTCTTTTTTGGATAAATCATCAAAAGATGAAATAAATAAGTCTAAACCTTTTTCACCACCTGTTCTAGCTGCATGTAAAGATCTTATCGCATGAACCATTCGTGCAGTATGTTCTTCTTTAGATCCAGCAACTGGTTTTGCACCACTTTCTGGGGTATAATCTGCATTTGTCATCAAATTTTTAAAAATATCAGTAATTTTTTTGTTTTCATTTAAAATGTCAAGATTTTCTAAGTTAAATTGTTCTACTAAACTTTTTTCATTGTAAGGAATAAAGAATATTTCTCCACTTTCTTCATCCCGAACAGCCATCTTTCCATTTTTATTTCTTCTTTGAAATCTTTGTAGATATCTTTTTGTTTTGCTATCTTGAAGTTGTTTCCATGCCTTTGCTGCTTTAAATGCATCAAATTCGGATTTTGATACATTAAACATCTCAATACTTGGGAACATGTTTACAGGGCCACTCCTAGACATCATGGGCATCATGACCGGATCATACCCCGACACATTGCCTTTATTGGCACCGGGAGCCTCTGCAGGCGTTCCTATTGTTCCTGCGCCACCACCAGCAGACCCTGTTGACATATCTTCCAACAGATTAAGATAGCTAACGCCATCTTCTGCGTTAATCATGATATGGGATTCTATCAAAGAATTTAATTGTTCTTTACTTATTTCAGGTAAATCAAACTCTTCGTTGAATACCTGCAATGTTCCCATTAAATTTTGTAATTTATACTTTGTAGTTCCGGGAGGAAGTTGATCAAATATTCTTTTTAATTTTATTACAAAATATTCAAAGGGATCTATACTGCTTTCGTTTCCCTTTATATTTCCATTTCGATCAATTATTCCAGAAGAATAAGCATTCAGGGCGGTGTATGGGCCACTTACTGCATCTGCAAAACGATAAAAATAAAATGAGGGAATATATGACAGGTTTGCCATTAAAAATATTTAGCTTTCGGCACCCTGTAATTTACGATCAACCCTTGGATCTGTATTTAATTTGTTAAATTTAACTTCTGGAATGTCTTTTATTTGAAATTCTAAGAAAACCAAAAAAGACTTTAAGTAAGAATGTAATCTTGGTTCCAGCCTAAAAAACAATATTCTGGCACAATTTTCTTCACCAAAAACATTTTTTAAAATTATAATGTGATTGATTATTAATCTCTCACGTATTGATTTTAAAGTTTTTTGTTTATGTATCTTTTGTATGAGACGATTTACGTATTTTATACGTTTTAAATCGTCCATAAACTCGGTTTTGCCAGAGCATTCTGGATTAAAATAATAAGTCTGACAGAATTGTAAAAAGGTATCTTCTGTCAGACTTACTTTATTTTTCATTAGTTCAGTGCATGCAGCCACAGTCATTACCACCACCCATGTCGGGAACGATTACCATTTGCACTTTACGAAGCATGTTTGGTTGCTTTACTACAGTTACAGAAAGATTTAGGCCATGACCCATTTTTTCTTTGATTCCGTCACCCTGTGAGAAACCTGTTTTATTTACATCGTCATATGGATTTTGACCATAGACTCCCAAATATGGGCTACCATATTGGTATAGTTTGATTAAATTTTCTCCATCTTGGAGTGCGTTCTGTTGTTGGAAGTCAAAACCAAAGTGATTTAGTTTTTGCTTTACGACATTGAGAACGTGATCCGGATCAATATAATCTCTTTGGCTCAAGCCATACAATAAGGCATTGATCGCATCGATAGATCTTGGGAGCTGAATGTTAAAGGTGCCTTTGTCGGTAAGGGCGCTTGGCATTCTGGGTGCTTGTGGATCACCGATAAACAAACCACCACCAAAGGTTTGTTCACCTGAATTTTCTGTTATTGGACCGGTTTGTTTTAATAATTGTTTAAATTTCATGGCTTATATTATTTAGGTCAATTAAAATTTCTTTTCTCGTAAAGTCCAAACAGGTTATCATTGTAGTTATCCGAATGTAAATTTTTACTCATATTATTTGTTATTTCTTCGGAAACAGATTTCCATTTTCCACCCTTGCTCTTATAGCATTTTGCAGCCCAAGCATTGGCGTAGGCGGATGGATACACATCAAATTTTTTCTTTGCTTGAGCAATACAAGAACTCCACTTTGCTGGATCTTTTGGTTTGTTTTTGCCTTCTTGAATACACTCAATATCTTCTTTTAGCATAGCACTGACAGGTTTAGCACTCCATGTCTTGCAGGCCCAATAACGAGCTTTCCAACGTGGTCCCGGATTGTCGCAGTTGTGTCTAGCTCTAAAGTTTCTACGGCGATCTGGATCGTCTCGCTTGATTTCCATATTGGGATCACCGAAGTTTACTTTTACAACATTTCCCTTATCATTTTTTACGTAAACTTTATACTTTTTAACATCTCCCCGCATGATTTTGTTGAGCTTTACTTTTTTACCTTCCGACTCATAAATTTCAATTTTGTCACCATATTCACTGTATGCTGACTCTTCGATATTGTCTAAGAAACCCATGATCGTATCTTCAAAGAAGTTTTCAACAATCTCATTGCCATCTTCATCACTAAATCTTACTGTGTAAACATTGTCTTCCAAAAGAATTTCATCTACGTTTAGAACTTGTCCAGATTCATTTATTACCAAATCACATGGAAGAAGTTCTTGAACTTCAATTGGTTCAAAATTCATTTTAAAAACGTTTGATGCACTTTCTACAATAAAAATATCAAATGTTTCTTTTACTTCAGTTACACCAGTTTTTACATATACTGGTTTTTTCCCTTTTCCTTTTACATCGCCTTTTTCAGCTCTACCAGCCTTCTTTTGGGCAGATCGTTTTCTTCTTACAAAAGAAGCGATTCCTTCTTTTCCTAGCTTTTTTGCTTTTTGTTTGCTTAAGCAAGCAGAGTATGCTGCACCTTCTTCTGCATCGCCGCATTTTCCTACTCTTTCACCCTTTGTGTTGTAACGATCCCAACCTGGACCACCGCCAGCAGATTCTTTATTGAACCATTTACCTAGTCCTGATTTTTCAAATACTTTTTCAAGTAATACTTTTGTACGGGAATTCATTACTTCCAATCCTTATTTTGCTTTTCACCTTTACGGTGTCCATTGTCTGATCTATTTTCAGATTTGTCTCGGAGGCGTAAGTTATTTATACCATTTGAACCACCGTTTCTTAAAGGTCTTTTATGGTCTACATCTTTTCTCGAACCCTTTTTAACCTTACCTTGGCGGATCAAACGTTCTCTGGCAGCAGTTCTTTTTGCTCTTTCTTTTCTTTGTTTTGGTTTGCCATGGTAATTTCTATATTCCATGTCATAATCACGTTTATATTCTTCATACATGTGTGAATTAATTTTATTCATCACATAAAGCATCATTTCCGGATTTTGAATAGCTCTTTGATAGGCATTGTTGAATGCTATTTTCAATCCATCGTTGCTTTCTAAAAGAATGTTATCTGAATTTAAATATGTTACTTCTTGCGAATCAATTATTTTTGCATTTATCAAAGTATTCAAAACAAAATTATTTGACAAGGATTCGATCAAAAGATCATTCAACAACAATGATAGATTTTCCGTCATTGTTTCTTTCAAAGACCCTGTCTTTTCTACAGGGATCTTTACAGTTTTTCCACCAATACGAACATAATTGTATTGAATGGTATTCAAATCTTGTGGAGTGAATCCTGGAAGCAAACTCACACTTATATCAAAATCCATATTTTTAGAGACATAATCTAAAGCTAGTTCTACTGGGTTTATTGAATTTTTTGGTATCAATAGAGACTGTAGTGTTACTTGTTCTTCTGGTTCTACTTGTTCGACAACTGAAGAAAACTTTTTCATCAATTCTGAAGCTGAATTGGTTTTATTTTCTACATTTCCCCCATTAATTAAATCGGTGGATGGTTTTACCGAGATTGTTGCATTTTTTGCAATCTCATCAAAGTAAGCATCTGTCATTGGAAAAATTCCATTTTGTGTAACCAAATGGGTTGGAGAAAAGTCTGGATTCTTGATATTATCACCACGATAAAAAGTTTTCAAAATTGACTTGACAAACACATCAGAAAATTCAGATGGTTTCTTGGAATTGTTTTTAAACAGAGTTGGGGTGGCTTTTGTTATTTCTTTTTGATAATTTTCAAGAGAAGCAAATTTGTTTAAATTTCCATTTTGATCCAGAACTGGTCCCAAATTCTGTCCAGCATCATTTGTAAGTTGTGTTGCCTTCAATTGAGCCAACAGTTCTGGATTGTTTTGAATTTGCGATAAAGCACTTCTAGAAATTAAATACTGGCTGAATCCCGAACCATTTTTTTGTACTGTGTCTACAAATTTAGAAACTTTTGGATCTTGTGAAATGCTTGGTGAGTTGAGTGCTTGCATGATTGCACCAGCAATCATTCCACGGAAACCTTTACTATTCTGATTAAACTTATCTGTAGTTAAAGAAAATTCTCCGCCAGAAGATATTTTAAATTTATAATTTCCACATTCCATGTCTACGTTTCCTTCTTCAAACGTAGTCTTGGTTCCATTTTCGATGCTGGTAACTAGATTTTGAATACATTGATCACCAATTTGTGACAAAATCTTCTTGGCTTGTTCGTATGCTTTTTTTGTAAATTCTAATGCATTTGGTGAAAGAGAAATGAAAGAATCAATTTCTTGTTCGCTCGCGCCAGCTTTAATTTTTGCCAAGAATACCAACGCATTTAGTACTTGTTGATTATAAGAAGCTGTGGTTAATTGATTGATACCAAACTTTGTTGACAATTTTTCAAATGTCATATCATCAAAGTCTGAGTTTGCAGGTGGATTTCTCAATCTCTTAAAATATTCTTGACGGACATCAATCGGCATCTGAATCAATTGTTCAGGTGTCATTTGTGTCATCAATTGAAATATTTCTTCTTTAGAAAGCTTTTTAGCTTTTTTCTCTTCAGAGGGCTTTGCTTCCTCTTCCTCGTCCTCAAATTTTTGTTCTTTTTCTTTTCTAAGTTCTTCGGTAGATTTGCCTTTTCCTGGTTTCCCTTCTTCAGATTTTTCTTTTTGTCTGATGTTACCAAAAAGAAGTTTAGAGGCTCCAGTTTGTTCAAAGTTTTCATCTTTGGCCAAAGCATTTGCTTCGCCCATAGAAATTTCTTTGCCCTTACTTATTATTTCATGGTTATTCTTGTTGAAAGAATCTTTAAAAATTAATTGAATCTTACCAGACTTGGTTTTGACCGCAATAATTTCTTTTATAAGCTCTTCCTTAGATTTTCTACTTCTAGGAATTTCGCGTGCTCTTTCAGCTCTTTTGCGTGCTGCATCTTTTGCTTTATCGTCAGCAGAGGAAGATTTAATCTTTTCCTTTTCCATGGCCTCGCCAGTGGTTCTAAAGGAATCTGCTGTAGCACGACTTGCTTCTGTTAACTGTAATAGATCTTTAAAGTTCATCTCCAATTATTTATCATAATATTAAGGTTCCAACGGATTGTATAATTTTAAATTTCTATAACTTTTTGCCTTTCCTCTGGCAACTTTATAAAGATTACTTTTGTTTAAATTGTTAATTTTAGCATATTCTGCTATATTTTCTATGTAAAATATCTCTTTTGTTTCCATATTTTGGAAAGTGGCACCATTATATGTGATGACTTTTGGCTTTTCTTTTTCTTTTACGTCTTCGTATGAACCAACAGTTTCCTTTACCGCTCGAATCTCCACAGCAGTCCATCCCTTATAAGTCTTTCTTTTTCCATTTAAAAGTTCACAAATTTTTACTGGAGTTAATCCTTGCTGTTTTCCAAAAATTGTCATATTTTCAAAAAAAGTTTTTTCTCCGGTATCGACTCTTTTTAACCAATATCCGTTTTTTTCTTGTGCTGGAGATTTCCATTTCCAATAACGTCCTTCTTTTGTAAAGAATCCGCCATGTTCTTTGATAAAAGCATCCCTATTAGAGGATGCTTTCGAGTTATCGTTCATTCTGATCCAAAATTTTGAACCTTTTCTATTTACTTCATCTTCTAATGTTTTTAATTCATGAATTTCCATTGCGATATTCCGTAATAATATTTTTTAACTCTCTAACGTAATTAATTGGTCTTCCTTGAAAAACTTGTCTCAAGCCATCTTCGCATGCTATCATTATAGCAAAATTTTCTACTATAATTCCAGTTCTTTCTTGGAACATTAAAGCATAGGCTGTTGCTTGAGTGAAATAGTTATCAATATCTTGTTTTCTTTTTTCTTTGGTGCTTGCTTTGAAGTCTATTATTGAAAGTTTTCCATCATATTCTGCTATGCAATCTGTTCTTCCAGCAAGCCCGAGAGTTTTTGACCAAAGAGGAGTTTCTAATGCTCTTATGTTATCAATTTTATCTAATTCTGGTTTTAGTAAAAGAAAAAGAGCCTTAAAATTTGGAAACATATTTTCCAAATCTACTGGCTCATTCTTCAAATAAGATTCAATTATACTATGAAATTTAGTTCCCCTAGAGGTTACCCTTCTGCTTTCTTCGGGATTTTTTTGTCTCCATTCAGCAAAAAATTTTTGCTTCTTGAAACCTACCACAGTTGTAACACTGGGAAAATCCCCACCGGGGGTAGAATAATGACGTTTTCCGTCTTTTTCTATTTCCTTAAGTTCGCAGTTTAATTCTACAGGATTATGATTAAATTGTTTAAATTCACACAAGGTCATCAATTATATCACTTAATTCGCAAAGAGGTAGAATATTTTCCTAAGATTCTATCAAGAATTGCATCAATGTCATATGGAATTTCAGATCCAGAAACCTCTTTTGGTTTATCTGGTATTGATGGCAAAGTAAACGGAGTAAATCCAAATGGTATAGATTTATTTTCTTCTTTTTTGGGTTTTGGGTATGTCTCTGCTTTTGGTAAAGGTTCCGTTAATGGTTCTGGCAATGGGCTTGGTCTTGGTAATGGTGCTGGTTCTGGTAATGGGATTGTAGGTTTTATTGGTAATGGTGCTGGTTCTTCTTTTCCTGCAGGTGCTGGTTCTTCTTTTTCTGAAGGTTTTGGTTCTTCTTTTCCTGAAGGTTTTGGTGCTACGGGAGGTTCAAATGGTTTTTCAGATGGAGCCCCTTCTTCTTTGGGTGGAGCCCCTTCTTCTTTGGGTGGAGCCCCTTCTTCTTTGGGTGGAGCCCCTTCTTCTTTGGGTGGAGCCCCTTCTTCTTTGGGTGGAGCCCCTTCTTCTTTGGGTGGAGCCCCTTCTTCTTTGGGGAATTTAAAAGGCTCTGGTCCTGTTTCTGGCTCATCTCTTGTTAGTTTTAATTCCCGTGGTTTTTCTGTAGACACCTCTTCGGGTTTTAATTTTTTTACAACATCCCCCTCAACCGCAACTTCGTCTGGTTTTTTTTCAGGAAATTTGATTGGCCCCTTTTCCTTCATTGCTGACAATTGTATTTCAACATCATCCGCTGCTTGAAAAATAGTTCTCGTTATTTCTGGATAATCATCAAATTTAAAATCTGGATATTTTTTAAAAAATTCTAAAACTAGATCTTCACCACGTTTTCCTGTTTTCTGGGCTATAGATAGCATATCTTCTGGCAATTGATCCACTATTTTTCCAATATTAATTTTTACTTCAAGTGGATCCAATTTTCCAGATTTAATTAAATCCAAAAGATCACGTAGTATTTTTGCTTTTTGCTCAAGTAAAAAGTTTTTTTTGTTTTCTGACAATAATTTATTAATATATCTTTCTTCAAGAAAACAAAATAATATTTTATTTAAAGGTCTAATCATTTTTTATCTTCCGGGTGGAATATCTGATATATTATATTCTTGACTTTTTTTAGCTTTTTCTTCTGATTCTTTCTTTTCTTTTTTCCAATCTTCGTATGCTTGTTTTATTTCTTTCTCTCTTTTTAATGCATAATAAGCATCTTTTTGTGTTTGAGTCATATCCTTTGTATCAAGATACTCTTCAACTTTTTCTGCACCTTCCATCGCTCCCCAAACTGCAAGAGGACCAAGAGTTATAGCTAAATTTAATGGAGTAGTTAATGCAGCCAAACCTTGTGCTCCTCCTGTTGTAAAGGCTGGACCAACTTTTGCTCCTTGTGCTATGAGTTTGGGTGTGGTTGTTACTAACGGATATGTTAGATCAGTTGCGACGCCAGCTGTAGCCCAACCTCCCCAATATTGACCCCACGGACTTTTTACACCCAAAGATTCCATTGCTTTCTCTCCGGCTTCTCCGAAAGGTGTAAGATTTGCAATAGCCATCTGTGCACCAAATCTTCCAATATGTGGGACTGCTTTTTTAATAGCAGAAGCTTTTGATAATTCTTGTATGGGTGATTCAAATGGAATTTTTGGTAATTCGGGAACAACCTCACCTGTAACAGAAACACTCGGTACTGGAGTTCTTGAACCTGGAACCGCATTCCATTTTGGATCTGGTTCAATTCTTCCAAGAATATCTTTATCAGATTCAAAACCAGAAGTATCAAAAGGACCTTTTTTGGTAGTCTTTACCAAAGCTTCCTTTAAAAAATGTTCTAATACTGGATTTAATCTTCTTATCATGTTAGACTCTAAAGCTTGATTTTTTCTTTGTATTACCAGTTAATACGGAAACTTGTGTTCCATCTGGATTTGTCACGACCTGACTATCTGGCGGAGCATTTCTATCTTTTCTTGGTTTTAAAATATTTCCAGTCAATTTGCTAATTGCTTGTTCTTTAGTCATTCCTTGATACATACGCTCGTCTGTATCCATAGCTGGTGACGGTGTTAGTTTTGGTTCATTTGGTTCGCTAACTGTTGTCTTTATTCCTTGTACAACATTAGTTCTTGGAAGTTGACCAAAATTTAAATTCAAAGATCTAAAAGAAGAACTTAAATCTAATGGCGATTGACTAGAAGTAGCTGTGTTTAATGTTGATGAAGTGCTATCTGGATTTATAGTTGCTGTTTCAAGTTCATATTGTCCTCTTTTTTTTGAAAGAGTGCTAGAACCGGGTCCCATAGTACCGGACATCAATTGTTCATTTAAATTAAAAATATTTGTCGTATAGTTAGCAGAGTTTCCTTTTGAGAAAGGTTTTTCTGCATTCATTCTATCACTGTAATTGTTTAAAAGATTTGATGTTTTGTCTTTTACTTCGCTACTCATTTTTGAATAGCCCAACAAAGCCTTTCTTTTTTCCATTTCGGAAATTGGTTTGGCAACATTCATGACACTTTTTATGTCTTTTAAAAGGTTTGGCTTATTTACAGGCTTTTTAGACTCATTCAAGGTTTTTCCGACAAAGAAATCCTTGACTTCCCAATAAAATTGTCTATTTTGTTTATTATCCATGGCTGTAAAATATTTAGAATTTCATAAATACTTAAAAGGTATGAAAAAGCAAGTACTCTTGCTCAACCAAGACAACACACCACTCAATATTATCACTGTCGGTAAAGCTTTTAAGTTAATGTCGAATGATAAAGTTTGGGGTGACGAAACTACGACAGAATATTATGAAGTGGCATCTGTTTCAAAAATTGTAAAAATACCTAAAATTTTAATCTTAAAATACTATGTAAAATTGCCTTTCAGAAGGGCAGCACCCTCAAGAAAAAACATATTGAGAAGAGATCAATATGAATGTCAATATTGTGGTGTAGACCTTTGTGATAAGACTGCTACGGTAGATCACATAATTCCAAAATGCAGAGGTGGTGGGTCTACTTGGGTGAACTTGGTTGCTGCATGCAAAGATTGCAATTTACATAAAGGAAACAGAACACCCAAAGAAGCTAAAATGGATCTTAAAAATAAACCAAAAGAACCTTCTTATGGATTCTTTTTTGATCACATGCTAATTACTTTTAGAAAGAAAAAAAATGCCTAATTATTCATTTGTATGTGAATGCTGCAACCACGAATTTGATGAAATTTTACCAATGAAAGATTCCGATCTTCCATTGAAAAAACCATGCCCAAAATGCAAAAAGAAAAAAGTTATCAAAAATTGGGGCCAGTATAAGACTGGGATTGCTTACGACACCACTTTAACGCCCTCCAAACTGCACGGAAGCGCTTGGGATGAGGTGATGGCCAAGGTTAAGAAGGCCGCTCCTAGGAGCATGCAAGACCGCCTAGAACAAACCCGTACAATGAACGGTGGAAGATACGTAAGATAAATATTTTTATGGAATACGAAATTCAAAAGGTAATATTTAAAAATTGCACCGTTTATAATATTTTACACGAATCCAATATTTTGGGTCATGTTATTCAACATGAAAATTCAAATGTTTTGATTCAAAGTGATGAATTGCCAATAATTCCTTTGGCAGAATCTTTTGGTTTCCAAGGTCATTTTTATCTTGCCACAGAAACTGGTTATGAATCAGTAAATTTGAATTCAACTTCAGAATTTAAACCAATTTACGAATTCAAGGTAATTAACCTTGAGAATTACCTTTTGACTGAATCAGAGCTTTAAGAATATAAAAGCTATCTACAATATCAGTCACAGGATTAGATAGAGTCTTTTGATCAAACGCCAATAACAAATTGGTGTTTGTTTCTTTTGAAAAATACTCATACATCAATGCTTTGTCTGCATTTCCTTTTCCAGTTGCCATCTTTTTTGCTTTTGAAGGTTCTATGATTGTTAGTGGAACTGCAGCTTTGTAAAGTTTGTGTTTAAATATTCCCATGTTCTCGGCAAGATTAAAAACTTTTCCTTTAGAACCAAAAGAATAACCTTCAACTGCAACATCAGACGCACCGACACAAAGATTAATGGCCCAATCAGAAATTGTGTCAAACCTATCAACATCGGCCACATATTCTTGAAAACTTTCACCGGTTATGTTTGGCAAAATTTTATCTGCGTATTTTTTAGTATTTGTCAGATAATAGAAAAAGCAGTTTTCAAATTTAAACGGCTTTCTCTCATCATAAAGACAGAGGCATGGGCATGTTATTGAATAATCTACACCTATTAACATGTGGAACATAGATATTTATGCCTTGGCCAGCGGCGGTGATTCCTGAGCATTACGATGAGCGTTTACTTCGATTGGCCCAAAAGGAATGCGCGGAACAACCCCACCGCCGCTGACTAAAAATATTTATAAAATTATGCCATTTTTATTTGTTTTAGTCTATCTGTAACACTAGACCCTTTATTTTTCTTGGCAATAGTATCCCAAAAAGCTTTTCCTTTTGGATCCGCCAACATGTCAATAATTTGCATAGTTCTGCCACTAGTGTCTCGGAAAAAACCTTTTTTCCATTTTTCAATAATTTCTTTTGACAGACGAGCGGCTTCTTCCGCCGGCATATTAACATCTACGTGAGGGTATCCCTTTGAATACATCCATTCTTTTGCATCACTAATCTGACTTGGTAGTTCTCTATTTGATAGATAATCTTGAGTATCTTTAACAGATTTGTCAGCGATATTTATAATGTTTTGTCTCACTCTAGGAAAAATTTGTGGATCTGTTATATCCGAAATATTTTGCTCTCTATGAACTTTTTGTAAAATAGAGTGAGTTTTTGGTTTTAAATCCTTTGGTGTCTGGGATTTTACAATATCCATCACAGTTCCAGCCGGTACACCCCATGACTGGTCCATATTTCCAAGATCCGCTTCTAATCCAGTTATATTTGTTTGTGGAACAACATCACCAAATACTTGTCTTAACTTTGGATTAGTGTTTGATTCTATGTCCAGTAGTTTTTTAAATTTTTGTGATGAATTTGGGCTATTCTGTGCTTGAAGTGCAAGTTCTCCAAATTTAAATTGTGGATCTGTTGCGGCAATCCCGTGACCTGCCTCATGTGCCAATGTAGCTATTGTAATATTTTTTGGATCAGTTGATATATTTAAATTGATAGGAACTGAAGTTTGATTACCCAAATCTCTACCTTTATTTGCATTTGCATAAGCCGCTACCATGCTTGGAGGCATAATAGGTGAAAACTGTGCTTCTGGTTTTGACCTAAAAATTGCTGGATTAGTTCCTAGATAAATGTCAATTGGTCTCTCTAGAGCATCTTTTGAATAAGATGGAAACATGTACGAAGATACATTATTTGGGTTAAATGATGGGTCTACTAATCGTCTTTGCCCACGTGTTGCGAGTTTGGCATATTTCTCTGCATTTTTGCCGTATATGCCTTGTAAAAGTTCTCCCCAAGAAAGAGTTGCTTGTGGATTATCTATGTCTGGAACCACTGCTCCAAGTAATTCAAAATCTTCTACTTGTTTAATATTTGGATTACTTATTGTTGTCATGAGTATTCTATTAAATGGATCTTTTGAAGCCCTAGAGATTTTTTCCAATCCCTCTGGATTGTTTTGCCAATCTTTTGCTTGAGATCTCATCATATCAGCAACATCTCTTGCTTTTTTGCCAGCCAAATTGCCAGCCAAATTTTTTCCAGTATTTGCAATTCTTCCAACGGCTGGAATCATTCCGAATAGAGGAACGGTGGAAGCTAAAGATGCCTTTACACCTTCTTTATCTCCTTGGGCAGCATACAAGGCAGCATCAGCCAAATCTGCTAGTTCCCCGACAACTGGGACCATTCCTGCCGCAGCCAAACCGCTATGGTATGTGTCTGGATCCGTAAATAAAGATTTACCATATTCTTTTGCAAACATCATAGGATCTGAAGCAATACCCTGACCTACTTCAGTAGCGTAATCTTTTATTTCGGAACCAATTTTTTGAGATGCTTGTTGAAGTCTTTTGCCAAGCACTCCTAAAGGTGCCTTTAATCTGGAAGAGCTGGCGTATGATCTACCACCATCATCCAAACCTTCAATCAAAAATTGTTTAAATCTCAGCATACCAATATTTATAAACCCCCAGGATTACTCCTAGGGGGTTATTTTTATGCTCCTCGGGTTGGAATCGAACCAACGACATCAAAATTAACAGTTTTGCGCTGCTACCAACTGAGCTACAGAGGAGTGAAGAATTATACTATCTGGCAACCACCAGCACCGCAGGCAAATTCCTTTGCCGACTCAGTATTGTCTTCTGCCTCATATTTAGAGAGCTCCTTGAAGTTAACTTTAACCTTCGGATGCGCTGCATATGTTGCAGAATCAATTTGCTCAAATGGAGCCTGAGCGTATGTGTGATTGTCACCACCGGGAAGGAACGAGATGCCTGTTGCGACATCGAAGTTCTCCCAGAGCCAGTTACCGACCTCAAGGAACTCGGAGTCCTTGTAGTTGACGGTGATTGATGGCTTGTGATGGCAGTAATGTTCCTGATAAGTCTTCCACAGATCCAAGTGATCCAATGCACGGAGATCTTCCGTTGTAGTTGTACCCTTTGGAGCCTTCATAGCAAATGTGAAGACCGCTGTATTATTAGGATTGATCACATCATCTTCGCAAGGAACGCCTTGATCCTTCATGAGATTGTAAATTGGATCCTTCTTGTCAATACGAATTCTACGATAATAATGTTCCGCATAACGTGGGTGAAGACCTGATGCTGAATCAACCAAGCACGAAGTCGTTCCCTCTGGCTTTACGCATGTGATGGACTTGCTTGGATTTATACCAAGCTTCTCTGCCCACTTCATGTTTGTTGCCGTTGCATGATCGCGGAGTGTTTCGAGCAGACGTACCAACTTTGGCTTGCCTTCGAGCCCACTGGTCAACTTGTTGTCATAGATTCCAGTCATGCTGACACCAAGTAGACGCTCCTCTTCGCAGTTCTTCTTCCATTCGGGACGAAGATATGGGAAGTCAACAAATGTTGATTGAACTGTGCCGATGATGGTGGCGATCTCAATCTTCTTCTTTAGCGAAGCAGCGGTGTCATCGGGACGAACAACTACAGTTGAGAGATTGCAGAACTCAAATGGCTTCAGAATAATCTCTGAACATGGATTTGTTCCATACTCACAGGTTTCATCACGACCCCATTTGGCTGCTTGTTCTTGCAGAGCGTTTCTGTTGATCATACCACGCTCACCGCTGTGGCTGTTGTATAGAGAAGTCCATTCCTCAAGGAACTGGCCCATCGGAGGACGACCACGATAGACAGCAGAGTTGTTGGCGTATGAACGGAAACCAGCCTGCTCCCACCAAGCACCGCTCTTGCAGAGAGCCATCTCACGATCCGAAAGATCACTGAGAGAGATCATGGCAGAGCGACGAACACCACCTACGATGACTGCGTTTGCGATTGCGCAGCAGATATCGTGACACTCAAGAGCGGTGAGTCTGCGTCCTTGTGCATTGTAGAACACCTTGACAATAAACTTGAAGAGATTGTCAAGAGGAGCGGGACCACTTGCACGACCACCAAAGGTCTTCAGTCTTGCACCCGCTGGTCGAATCTTCGACAGATCCCACTTAACGTGGCGACCAGCATAAAGATGATCCATCAAGAATCTAACTGAGTTGCCCCAACCTTCCTTGGAGTCTTCAACAACATAAGTGATGTTGAAGGCTTTTTCAATCTTGTTTGCAACTTGTGGAAGTTTATCTGTGTATTGGTGCTCAACAGAATAACCAACACCAGTACCGTTCATGAGAATTACAAAAAGTTCTGCAAACGAATCAAGGCTGTCAATTGGCAAGTACGAGCAATTGTACAAGCAAGTGTTGTCATGATCTAATGCAGGTCCAGCGGTCATCAGACTGCGCATGGAAGGAAGAACCTCAAGATTGAGGATTGCTTCTTTTACGTCAGGACGCTCTGCAAGTTGCGGAACTTTGCCAGTAAAATAATTCCACCAACGGTCTACACATTCATCCCAGGTTTCTCTGCGGTTCTTTTCGGGAATCCAGCGAGAATAACGCGAAATGAAAATAAACGATTGAAATGGTGACAAATTTTCTGCCATAATAGGCTACTCCTTGGTTGGTGTCTTTATTTAGTTGTTAGAGTTTTCCACGAAACTGGGAAAAGTGGAGCAACAATTTTATCTATTGCTTCAGCATATTTTTGAATTTCCCATTGTGCGTGGCTATCGATTCTCAGGTTATAAACGCGGGCAAATGCGTAGAGAGAACCAGTCCACACAAATTCCGTATAAGTTCCTTGGGGAAGAATAGATCTTGCCTGTTCTGGTGCAACACCATCAACCAACAGACGATTGTAAAGATCAATACATTCCTTTGCAATTCCTTCATATTCTTGTCTCAGTTTGATGCAAAGATCCATATCTTCAATTGCACCAGAACTTCCTTGTTTTGCTCCGTTCGTTGGGGCACTGCGCCACAGAGGAATATAAACCTCTGGTTCAAACGTGACATATCTGCGGCTAACTTCATTCATGACAAGACCGATTTGATGCTTGCCAAGTTGTGCACGAACAAAGATTGGACACTTTATTCTCAAACTAATTTGAGCGTGACAAAATGGAGTGAAGTGATTATGCTTTGCAAGATAATTAATAAGTTTAGCATCACGGTCAGACAATTTCTTTTCACGATAGCCTGTCCAATTATGCTCGCTATCCCAATCACTTTCCTTGTTAAAGGAAACGCGGGCAGCATTGACAACACTGAGATCGGAACCCATGTAGTCAACCAGCTGAACGTGACCGTGATCCAGAACTTTAATATTAGTCTGATCCACGTTTTGTTTGGTCTCTGTCATCTGTGTCCTCTTCATCATCTATAAGTTCAATTGTAACACCATCAATCTTGGTAAAGTCTTGGGCATACTCTCTTGCTTTATGCCAAAGTTCTCTATCCATTTCCTTGATGTATTCCGAAAATCTATGAACAAACATTAAATATGCTTCGCTGCCTTTTTCTAGATCTTCGTCGGACATGTCTTCATTATTGTTATTCATATTAATTTTTCTTCCAGTAAGTATACTTCATTTTTGCTTTAAGTCCAGAATAAACATTATTGATAATCAGCTTCATGGTTGTTTTTTCTCCATATGCGATAACCATGTCATTGATGTCCTTCTTGTCTATTTCAGATGGCCAGATTACTACGTTTCTTCCGGCATCTATGTATCTACCCAACAATGCAGAAATTTCTGCGTTTCTAGGTTCATTGTCAAATATGAACACTACTTTTGATTTTGCAATTTTTGCAGGCAATTCTTCAAGCCATCCTGCACCCTGCATCGCTGTGCAGTTTGGGATAAACATTGAATCAATAGGTCCTTCAGTAACATATACCGTTGACCTGGGATCTATTTTATCTAGGTTGTACCAGAGCCTTTCTTGCCCTTCTTTTTTGAGCGTGATGTACCGGATTGCTTTTTCGTCATCGATTGCTCTTCCTTGTACCCCAACAAGTGCGCCCATCTCGTCGTAGAACGGTATGACGAGTCTGGCTTCCTTATGTCCAGTTCTGTCAAAGTCGGCCATGATCTTGCCGAAATCAGGGCTGTAATAAAAGTTGCTATACTTTTCTTTCGGAATTTGTCTAGACTGAACATATTTTATAGCCTTATGATCTGAATTGAGTAAGTCAAGCCTTGTTCCGAGGTTAGTGAAAGATGGCTGCTTGACTTCTTTCTTTTCTGTAACCACTGGTTCTGGAGTTTTTTCCTTAAACATTTCGAACGAGTATTCTTTGCATAGTGTCGGGCTAACAGACTCAAGAACCCCATATAGATTAGAAGAAAAACCGCAATTGTGGCATTTGTATACATAATGTCCTTTATGCTCAAAGAAATATCCCCTTGTCTTGGACTTATTTCTCTTTGAGTCGCCACATTTAAAACATCTGCATGTGGCTAGAGTTTCTTTCTTCCACTTAAATTTTTCAAGTGAACCAGAAACAAGATTTACAAACTTCTTGTCAATATATAGAGTCATTTTGCGCCTTCAAACGTCCAGTTCACAGCTTTGTTCTTTTTCTTTCCAAATGCCGGGTTGAACGCCTGTCCATCATATCCTGATCCGACTCCTTCATCATCCGTGTTATTAGCATTAACAAGATTGTTGCTAGAATTGTCAACATCATAAAATTTCATCTTAGATTTATTTACACCAACCAGGAACTTACGGTTTTTTGTAGTATCGTTTCCACGATTCTTCAATTGCTTAACCATAAGTTGCCCTGCTTCTGCAAGCTCTTCATTCTCAATCAGAGCAAAAAAGAAATCTGCAGTTTGGGGAAGACCAAAACTTTCAGAAGTATCGGTCATCTCCATATCGCTGCTCTTTGCGCCCTCGCGGTTGACCTGTGTAGCCGTCCAAAGAGGAACGTTAAACTGCTTGGCGAGACCACGAAGCTCTTCTGCAATGCCTTTAACGTAAGTGTAACTATTCATGCCGTTGCCGAGTTTAAAGCGAGCGCAAGAACAAATGTTCAGGTAATCCACAAAAATTACATCTGGAATAAACTTTTTCTTAATCTTTAGTTCTTCCATAAGATTACGGAAGTGAGTAACGTTGGCAGCTGCTGTTGGATATTCCTTGATGATTAGCTTTCCACGGCAAGTCTTCTTGAAATTTTCAACCTTACTTTCGTATTGATTGATTGGCATTTGTTCGAGGACGTGAATATCCGAATCCAGAAGATTTGCATCAATTCTTTTTGCAATTTCTTCTTCCGCCATCTCAAGAGTGATATAAAGCACGTTCATGTTTTGTGACAAACATGCTGCTGCATGGTGGCAAAGAAATGCGCTCTTGCCCACACCCGATGCTGCCATAACTACATTGAGCGTCTTCTTCCTAACCCCACCACGGGTGATTGTATTAAACATCTCAAGATCAAAAGGAACTTTTTCCTCAACTCTGTGATAATATTCGTAGCGCTCATCCACATCTTCAAGAAAATCATGCCCGACTCTTGTATCAAATGAGACGGACAAAGCCTTTGACATAATTTCTGGAATTGCATTTTGTGTTTTCTCCTTGTCTTTGCCCTCAATAATACCAATGGATTCCATGATACCATTATAGATGGCCTTTTCTTTGCAAAACTTTTCTGTGTTTTCTACAAGCCAAATGGTGTCTGACTTCTCACCTTCCTTGTACATTTCATCGGAAATGGATACACACCTTTTAAACTCAATTTCACCTAGAGCTTTTTCATTCTCCAATGAGATGAGAATTGCATCTTTGGTTGGGATGTTATTGTACTTAAGAATAAACTTGCTTACAATGTTGAATACTATTTTTTCACACTTATCGTGAAAGTATTCTTCCTGCAAGAAGGGGACTACTTTTCTTGCGTACTCTTCATTGAGCACCAAGTTCTTTAGAATAACTGTTTCCATTATTTTAGTATACTCTTATATAATGATTTGTCCAACATTAATCTTGATGGACATCGTCTTCAAGATCAACTGGCTCAGATTTACTCTGAACACCTTGTTCAATCAAGTTCACAAAAATTTCTCCAATTATTTTTGTAAACTTTTCATTGTTTTGATCAAATCCTTCAAACGAATCAATAATATCTACTTGCATATTGACCTTCAAATCTCCGCTTTCAAGTTCTTCCAATGAAATTTTTCCATACTTATACACAATACCCTCAAATTCTCCAGAAAGAATTTCAATGGGGCATGTTTCGTCCGCTTTTGCTTCTATGTCTAAAAATTTATAATCAGGAACCTTGTCCATACTTGAAGTCCTTTTGTATTTCTGCGTCCAATTTATCTAGTACATCCTTCGTGTAATACTTTTCTGGTTCGTCGTCAATGTTTTTTTCAAATACCTTTGTACCATCTGGAAGTTCCACTCTTGTGGATACCTTCTTGAAAATACCATATTTGATTGCGAGGTCGGTCAGTCCATAATAACGACTTAGACCTGATGTGTAATTCAAACGAGTTTCGACTTGCATATTTTCTTTAACAAATCTGTTCTTGTAGTTAGTGCATTTGATGAAGTTTCCAACTACACCCTCATCGGTCTTGTCTTTGGATTTTGAAAGAGTGAGAATGTTGCTTGCGGCGTACTTCAATCCAATTCCACCACCAAGTTCTTTAGTTGGAACATAGGCACCGATAACTTGGTATGTGTGGTTAGTCAAAAGCATTGGGATTTTTGCTTTTCCAAGTTTTAAAGTTAATACTCGAAATGTTGCTTTGGTCTGCTGTGCCTTGGTCATGTCTCTGACATCTTTACCTTCGGCGGAATCTGTCATCTCCTTGCGGGTAGACAACATTCCCAAAGAATCAAGAATCATGAATACTGGCTTTCTATCCTCTTCGGGTTGCTCAAGAATATCGTTTACAATTTTAAGAGCCTGAGTTTTAAATTCTTCAATCGTGGCTACGGGAATTACTGCGACTCTTTGGGGATCAACACCGCGAGCTGTAAACATGTCTGATGTTACTGCCTGTTCCGTGTCGAAGTAAATAACAACACCATCTTTATGATCTTTTAAAAACTGTCCTGCAATTCCAATTGCATAAAATGTTTTTCCTGTTGCTGGATCTCCAGCAAGACATGAAATTTTATTATTTGGTAGACCACCATAGATTGAACCGGAGAGCAGTGCATTGAGAACATATGAACCTGTATCAATATGGCCTGCTACATCTGCACCATCAATTCCGTCTGCTACGATTGATGCGTCCGGGTTTTCAATTTTACTCAATAAATTTTTAAGATACTTTGACATTTTTCTTCCTTTTTGGTATTTCTCTTGTTGTAATAATAACTGCACCCCAGTCTTTCTGGGATGCCTCAATTGGTTTAACTGAATCTACGATTAGGTCACCAATGCCTTCATAAAATCTATCACCAACCATATAGCATGGCCCACCTTCAAAATCAAATAGGCCATCAGCGTGGCGAGTAAACAGAGACCTACCTTCGATTTTGTAAGATCCATCTTCAAGAAGTGTGAGTATTCTTTCATCACCATATCTAGATTTAAATTTCTTAACCATATATTAACACTCCTGATTCATTGCTTTTAGCAATTCCAGCTCTTCTTTCAACTCTTCTAGTTCTTCTTTGAGTTGATTGATTACGATATTCTGTCTTTGAATTTCTCTCTTCTGTTCTTCAATGACACTATTATTTGAAAAATTTATTTCATGATTTGAATCATAACTAAAAATATATCTACCATCGATAAATTCAGACTTTTTTGTACTATACTGTTTATATTTTTTAGAAAAACTTTTCATTTTTATATTATATCTCAAACAAAGAAAGAATCAAGCGTAGCCTGTTTACTTATTGACCAATTTATGGCTTGAAGAATATTGTCAAGAGGTTCTTGAAAAGTTTTTTCAAACTGTTTCTTTCGGTCAATATATTTTTCAAGTTGAAATTGCTTGGGTGGTTTGTTGATAAATCCCATGACAGCATCTCTTCCACTCATTCCATAGGGATTTGGAACTTTAACAAAGACAAACTTCATCTTATCATTTTCCTTAATGGATTGAATTTCTTTGTCTATGTTTAGTTTCTTTGTATATGAATTGTGCAGCAATGCTGCCTTTGTAGCGATTGGAGTTCCAGTCTTGTAAATATTTGAACCGTCTTTGTATTTGTTGATACCCTTGACACCCCGAGGAGCTGCGACATCCTCAATAGGCATAATCATAAACGCATCATAGAATTCATCCACATAGTCTCGCAACTCCTCGGGGGTTTTTGTCAAGATAATACGAATACAATCTTTTAGCTTGGAACGAACGACTGCTGGTGTGCTACTTCTTGCAGTTTCAAGACCCATGATTTTTAACTTTGGATCGGCAAACCGAACACCTTCAAGATCTTGCATAAGCAGTGCATATCGCTTTTTGGCAATAAACATTCCAGCAGAAGCAATTGCTTCACGCTTGAAGAAGATCTTATTCTCCGGACAACCCAGAGTATATGCAAGCAGTTCCATCTCTTTTTTAAATTCAGGCTGGATCTTCTGCTCGCAAACTTGATTGATAAACTCTGTGATATCTGGAATCTTTGTTTTCTTGGAAATTTGTTCCACTATCGGATCTAGATTCAAATATACGGAGTCAGTGTCAACTGCGATGACATAGTCTTTGTCAGTTTTAGTAATTTTTTGAATGTACTCATTCATGCAGTTTTCTGCTTTACGAATAATAACTTGTCCCGTTACTGTAACCGCTGTTGCCAGATGCGGTGCGGAATAAACGAATGCGGGATTGCCCAAACAGCCGTAGAGACTGTTTGCAAGAATTTTTTTAACTGACTGACGAATTTTAAGCGCGGCAATGCGTGGCAACAGATCTTGATTCTTTGTCGCTTCGTATTCCCTCTCAAGATCAATCATCTTAGACTTTGCTTCTTTTCTTTGGTTGAATGTTTTTTCAATAAGAACGGGTATAAATCCCTTTACATTACGAGTGAACATTGAACCATTACAGGCAAGGCAGCATGATCTGCTTTCAGCATCCTCAATAATATCTGGGATGCTGGCTCTTTTGTTTTTCAAGAAGTCATCAGCATTAAGTGAAGAATCACTATTTTCACAAGTTTCTGGTGAAATATTCCATTGCATGATAATGCTGGGATACAGACTTGTAGCATCGAAGCTTACAATGTTTTTGTAGAGACCCGGAGTAACATCCTTTACATAGGCACCAATAAATTGATCGTCTTTGGCATAACTCCGTTTTAACGGTGGAATTATGCTCTGTTTAAACAGATAATCACAGCAAATGGTTTCCCAGATGCGTGTTGCAAAGAAAACCGTATCAAATGTTATCTTGGCTTCGTATGCAATAGAAACCGCAAGGTCGATCAGTCTGAGCTTATTGTCAAGCTGTTCAACCAAGATTGCATCTTGGACGTTATACTCCGCAAACTTTTGAAAATCATTGCGGTAAAACTCCCGAAGTGACCCATACTCGCTGTAATCAAGTTTTTGAGCATCCAGTTCCGCCTTTGCAATAAAATTTAGAGCGTAACTTTCTTGACTCGTTCCGGAGAACTTTTTGTACAGATCCATGTAATCAAGAATCGTATATCCAGGAAATTCATAGATCTTATAGACCTTTCCTCCGATATCCGTTTCCCGCATCTTCATCAAACCAAAAGGCAACCACTCCTGAATTTCCTTCTCGTCAAAGAAGAGTTTAGCCCTACCTATTATATAGGGCATATCGAAGAGTTTAATATTCCACCCAGAAATAATGTCAACATCTTCTTTTGCCAAGACTTCAAAGGTTTTTTTGATCAGTTCCTTTTCTGAACTTGTAAGTATTACTTTACAGTCGGGAAGATCAACTGGCTTTGAAGTTATGACATAAGTAGCACCATCAACCCGAATGCTAATCAGGTTGATTTTTTCATTCGGGTTGTCCAAATCAGGAAACCCGTCTTCGCTCTCACACTCCAAGTCTAGGTATGCGACTTTGATCTTGGAAAGATCGTATTCCACCTCAGCCTCATAAGTCTCCATGAGATATTGAGTGAGAAAATCAGTGTTTCCATAAATCGGGCAATCATCTAAATCCCTGTATTGGTCAAGAAACTGTCTGCAATCATAAAGAGTGTCAAAGATCATACGCTTAACCTTGACACCATTCAGCGACCTATACTTGCTGTCTTTATCTGTTTTGATGTACAGAGAAGGTTTAAACGCAACGGTGTCCGTAAACCGAACACCATTGCGATAACCTCGGACAAGTATCTTGTTGCCCTTTAGAGCGCAGGCAGTATAAAATTTCATTTCTTTGCGTCTTTGTCCTTAAGCAATCCTGCAAGGATAACACTATAATTGATAATGTCAACGATTGCGTCGTACACGCTCTCGTTTTTCAAACAAAGTTCTCCACGGTTCAAATAAGTAGAGATTCTTGACATTTTATCCGTCATTCGAATAAGAACCCCGAGTTCTGCTGTTGAAAACCCAAGATATTCCGCTCGTCTGAAGTTCATGAACGGATCTGCGGTAGAAGCATAGTCATTGTTCTTTTTTTCCATCAATTCCTTGGCTTCTGTGCAAATTTTAGTATGTAAGGCAAATAGTTCATCTCTAGTCATGGTTGTTCAATATACCACCTTTTAATGGAGTGTCAAGAATATAAATATTAAGACACATTGGAGTTTACAAAGATGTACCTATCCATGATCGACCCCATTAAAGTAATAGAAGGCATTTCTCTCGCAGTCATGGGAATTTTGGGCATTGGATGGGGTATTGCAAAATTTTGGAAGTCTAAAGAAAAAACAGATAACTTTATAGAAATTCATACAGAAATTCATGAATTGCTTACTGAACTTAGAATTAATACTAAAGCCATGCGAGCAAGTATAATTCAATTTCATAATGGAGAATATACGATGGATGGTATATCAATGCGTAAATTTTCAGTTACGCATGAATCCACTCACAAAGGATATGTTTCTCAGGTGGCGAAATTAAAAGGAAACTTATGTTCAATGTATATTCCCTTATTAACCAAGGTTGTAGAAAATAAAAGCACAGTTCATCATATCGCTACTTTTCCAGATAGTTACGTTAAAGGATTTTTTGAAGATGAAAATGTATCACAGTATGCTTGTTTGCCGTTAAAAAATAAAGGGGCCAATATAGGGTTTATATTAATTCAATGGCATCAAGATTTTAAAATTTTAAGCGAAAACCAAGAATCTGCAATTAAAATTTTTGAACATTTGCGTGATTCTATAGAAATTCAATTATCTCAACAAAGGAACTAATATGCCTACAGAATTAATATCTTTGCTTGGTGGAGGAGTCACGGGATTCCTATTCCGTTACTGGGCGCAAAGAGCCCAAGACCAAAAAGACATGTTTAAAATGGCTATTGAGGCCAACAAACAAACAACAGATAACCAAGATAAAGCAGCCCAACGAGTGCCACTTGACGTAGGCAAAGGAGTGAGACAGTTAATAGTTCTAGCATGCCTTTTTGCAGTCGTTGCGGCACCATTTGTCCTTCCATTCTTTGGAATTTCAACATTTGCAGAGTTTACTCAAAAGCAACCTGAAAGTTTCTTTGGTTTGATTCCAGAAACAACTCGTAAATATTTTGTGGAAATTCCCGGATATTTATTTGCTGAAGAGAACCGTCAAGTTTTATTAGCGGTCGTCGGGTTCTACTTCGGCACAGCAGCAGGAGGAAATAAATCATGAAATATCTTCTAGCACTACTTTTTCTGGCCTCCTGCACAACACCACAGATTGTTTCTCCTTTAGACAAACAAGGAAACCCAATTCATAGTGTATTGAAGGAACCATTCTTTGGCACACCAAGCCAAGCATCAGAATGGAGCTTTTGGTATGTTATAATTTGCGCAGTTGTATTCTGGTTTGCTTGGAAAGAATTTAAATCAATCAAGTGGCCCAAGAAGAAATCAGAATCTTCCGGTACTTCCGAACCCACCGACTCGGTTTGATTTCTGGGTAGGAAGTTCCCAAGTTTCTTCAATATCTGCCTGTTCATAACGAACTAGTTCACCTTGAGCGATTCTGTCGCCATGATAGATTTTCATAATTTCATCTGAAGTATTGAGAACGATGATTTGAGTTTCATTGACATAATCTTCGTCAATCACTCCTTCACAATTTGCCAAGACCAAACCATACTTCAAAGCCATACCAGACCTTGGATGAAGTCTTATAGAATAACCTTCCGGGATATCGAAAATGAGACCTGTGGGAATTAGGGCTCTTTCCTGTGGAACAATGGTTATGTAATTTTTACCATTTTCTCCATCATGCTGAACATCATAGTCTTTTTGGGTTTTACCTGCCCAGATTCTTACAGTTGAAGCAGCTGGAAGATAAGCAGCCAAATCAAAGCAGGCTGCTTTACGGGTTTGATAATTTGGAATTTGTGCGTCTGGAAAGATCTTATAAACTTTTAGCATACAGATATTATACTACAAAAAAGTTAAAAGTCAACTGGATCTACTTCTTCAAATAATGTCGAAACCAAATAAGGCATAATTCTTCCACTGCTCAAACTTTGAACTATGCATCTCGTATTATCTTGGGCAATTAATCCAAAGTATATGAATCTTTCATTTTCAGGAAAGTCAAACATTTTTGATTCTTGGCATTGTGGGTCAGAAAATTTTACGATAGATAAAAATCTTGGCATTTTTTTCCTTTAACTATAGAGTAGTATTTCTCTTGTAAGTGGTCTTCTTATTCTTGCGCCTATATAATCCATAAGAATTTTTGGAGATACACCCGGATATCCTGCACCACCACCTATTCCAAGATTAATCCAAAAAATAGTCATGTAATCAGAGTTTCCTGTTGGATAATGCGAATTACTAGATGGAGATGCGGTTCCTGATGTTTTTACAGAATCTGTTTTGTTGTTTATTGAATAAGTAGTTATAAAATTTCCAGCAGAATCTTGTTCTATTCCAAGATACAGTTGATAAATTTTTTGAAACTCTACTAAAACTCCAGTATCGTATGAACTACTCGTTCCATCTTTACGCCAAACAATATTCCATGTGGTATTTATTGGTGTACTGTCTACAAAGTATCCTAATTCGGGATCACTAACACCATTCACCCAAAATTGAAAATAAACTCCATCACTTGGAGATGATGCACTATTTGCAAAACCAAATCTAAAATAACCATACTGAACCGCAGAACCGTATATATTATTTGTTACAAATATTGCTGTTTCTGCTTCATATTTGGTTTTTAAACCAGAAGAAGGTTGTATTAATCCCGGTATATGAATTCCACTTGTTTGAATTATTTGAAACGCACTTGGAGTTGAAGTTCCATCCATACTAAGAATTCCATGACCATTTGATTGTCCATATTCTGTTGTATTTGCTGCAGTTCTTGAAATTGTGCTGTTTAATTGACTTAGATAAAACGGTGTTCCATCAATTCCTGGACCATTGTTTGAAGTAGCAACACCTTGTACAAAATCTGTAAAATATAACAAATCTAATTGATTTGGATTTTCACTCTGAGAGGTATTTGATAATATAGGATCATTTAATGATGTTGCTGAATATGCCATATTAAGAATACAACAGAATTTCTCTGTTCAACTCCCTTCTTATTCTACAACCCATATAATCTAAAAACAACAATCTTGCAGTTGTAGACGTTGTTGTAATTTTTGAATTTGTCCAAACCATTCCCATGTAATCTGCTGATCCTGTTGGATAATGAGATGAACTTGATGGCGATGCTGTTCCCTCTACCGAAGAGTTATCAGTAACATTTTTAACTTTATAAGTTGTAGTAATAGTACCAGCACTATTAACTTCCACACAAAGATAAAGTCTATATGTTTTACTGGCTGAAACCGTAAGTGTAGTATCTGCTCTTGACTGTGTTCCATCTTTTCGAAATACTATATTCCATGTTGTATCCGTTGTAGTTCCGTCACAAAGAAATTCAAAATAAACTCCATCAGCAGAAACAGTATTAGTTATGCTACTTTGTAGCCCAAAACGATAAAATCCTCTGTTTGTTGTTGGTGAGTCTCCGTGTATTGTAGAATCAGTTCTTACCAAAGTTTCTACTTCATACTTTGATATTTTTCCCGAGCCGGGTGTAGATAAACCGGGAATAATAAATGGACTGGTATATACTACAGTATAACCTGTAGCATTGCTCGTTGTTCCTGTAGATATTGATATAACTCCAGAACAAGCGGTTATTCCAAAAGCTTCTATATGGGCTTGAGTATTATTTGTTATCGCTCCACCGTTTGCTGTTGCAGCATATATAACTCCACCCTGAGCAGGAATTGTTGCTGAAGTGGCAATTCCTTGACTAAAATCCGTAAAAATAATTGTATCTAGTTGAGAAGGATTTTCTGATTGTGCAACGCCGGGAAGAACGTAATCATTTGGGCTATATGAACTGTAAGCCATAGTTTCTCCGTTATATTATAAACCAATTAGAGTTATCGCTTAACAAATCAATTGCTTGATATTGTTTTGACAAAGCATAAGCAGTAACACCATCTATTGTTTGCGATGAAGTTGTTAAAACTGTTAGTATTCCGATATTGGAATTTTTAACTGTATATCTATTTGTGTTGCTAACTGCCGTGGGGAGAGTTAAATTTATATTTCCAGATGTATTTCCATTATACACATAATCTATATTTGCAGTAGAACCTGCTGTAGTAGATGACGTTATTGTGTTTATTGAACGAGAAAAACCACCACTTGCAGTAGAAGCAATTGTTAAAGTAAGACCGGATGGTGTTATTGTTATATTTGATCCGGCAGCAATATTTACTGCTCCAGTAATTCCGTTTATAGAATTTACTAATTTTCCTATTATATTTCCTGCAAAAGTTGCAGTAACTCCAGCCAAAAATGGAACACTAGAAAAAACTACATTTGAATCAATCTCAAGTGCCAAAACATCTTTTGGTCTTATAAGTATAGAACCGCCCACTTGACCCGAAGAAATATATTGTGTAGAAAGAATTAAATTGTTAACAAAATATCCACCATCATCCGATGCTCCAACTGCTTTAATAACTGCACTCGCAGCTTCATCATATCCAACTTCATTATTAGGATATATTTCTATTCCATATGTTGATAATTCAGATGGATTTATACTATTCTGTGGTTGTAGTACTCTTAATCCGGGTGCACTTGTATTATAGGTATCAACTGTTATTATTGAAGTATTGTTCAATAAAATAGATCCACTTGCACTTATTCCTGCACTACAATTTATTCTTCCACCAAATGTCGCGGTGGAACCTTGAAAAGATCCCGCGAGAGTCATTCCACCAGCAGCACTAATCCCCGCAGTGAATCTTGTGAGTGCGCTGAAAGTTCCTCCTGCTGCACTGATTCCCGCAGCAAAGTTTGTCAGGGCATTAAATGTCTTTGTTCCACCAAATGTTTGAGTTCCAGAAAGCCCTGCAAGAGTTGTTGTAATATTTGGTAAAGTTACAACTTGACCTTGAGGATTAAAATCAAGAGTTGATTGATTTAATCCATTTGTCCAAATAATATCATTTGCAACCGGATCAATCGTAACGCCCGCGCTATTTAAAGTGTCATAAATTCCAAATACAGCTCCAGATGCATTAATTGTTTGTGGGGCACTAAAATTGTTGTCAATATTTTTGCGAGCAACATTCGTAATTGCACCAGTAGTCCCATCAATACTCAAAACACCAGTATTCGAAACAGTCAGAGTGTTTCCAGAGACAGACAGACCGATTCCAGAGCCATTGGTAATGCCAACAGCACCAGTAAGACCGCGAATAGAAATGACATAATCACCCACTGGACCAGTGTTTCCTTGAGGACCTGTGGCACCTGTTGCCCCAGTGTTTCCTTGCGGACCAGTTGCTCCTGTTGCTCCTGTTGCTCCTGTAGGACCAGTGGCTCCAGTGTTTCCTTGAGGACCCGTTGGACCCGTATTTCCACTACTATAAACATCCCAAGCAGTACCGTTAAAAATCCACGAACGACCACCAAAGGTATAAATTTCGTTGAGTGTCGGTGATGTTGGAAAATCTAGTGGCATATGTTAATATTTATCTCATTTACGGGTTATCTGCTGATTTCTTCCCAATCCACCGTTTGCATTAAATCCTGCGGTTGCCCCTCCAGTTGCTCCAGTTGACCATAAGCCGTTATCACGATAACGGTGAGAAGAGTCGAAGAGAGTAAATGGTTCCGATACACGCAATCTCTCAAAGGAATCTTTTGCTGTTGGTACAAACCCCGTTTGATTGTTAAAAAGATAACTCATATTATTCTCCATCCATTTCTGTAAATGAAATGTAACCCGGCATTGTCTAGATTAATTATAGCTGAATTTTGATTGTCAATTGTGTGTGCTGCGGTGGCTCCCACAATAGTAATTTGACGGGAGACTCCACCACCCGCATTTCCTGATTCGTCTTTTACCACTATTTCTCTCCCGGTTTCTGGGTTGGCTGGAAGTGTTATTGTTGCTGGTCCAGCATAACTTACACCGATGTAATAATCTGTGGGCAGTGCTGCGTAAGTGGCACCTGTTACAGCGGTGGTTGCAAGAATTGATATTGAAGTTGTGCTAGATCCACCAGTATTTGTTGGTTGCACCCATTGATTCGAATTTCCATCATTTATGTAAATATATTCAATTCCATTATCCGAATCCATCCACCTATCGCCCAAAGTTGCACCAGATGGTGCCGTAGTATTATATGTAAATTTGAGTGAAGCTGTTCCTTGAGTTGTTCCATTTGGAAATTCAACATATCCTGGTCCAGAATTTTGAGTTAATTTTAAAATTGCAGGAACTTCAAGAGCATTTGTATCCGAATCATATTTAAGATCTGTAGCGAATTCAAGATCATTTCCTGCACTATTTGCAAACTGCAATGATCCAACAGTACCTTTTACTGATATGTTGCTACCACCAGCAATATTTACAGTAATATCTTTACCAGTTCTGTTTACCGTTACACCATTACCAGTAAAATTTATATCATTTACAGATTTTAAAACATAATTTCCATTTTCTTTAATACCGACTGCTCCGCCGCCAGACGAAGACATTGAGTAAAGTTTATTTATTACATTTTGAATATCTTTACTTCCAATGTCTTTTAAAACTTTTGTAAATTTTTCAGATTCAAAATACAAAGTTCCATTTTCTAATTTTAATGGATATTCGGTTTTAATTACTGGGGTTTCTCCAGCATCCCCTTTTGGTCCACGTGGACCAATTGGACCATCGTTTCCAGGATCACCTTTTGGACCCTGTATTCCCTGCGGACCTGGTAGACCTTGGAGCCCACTTTCTCCTCGTTCTCCTTTTTCTCCGCGTTCTCCTTGTTCTCCGCGTTCTCCTTGTTCTCCGCGTTCTCCTTTGGGACCCTGTATTCCCGAATCACCTTTTGGACCCGGAATTCCCTGGTCTCCTCTTTCTCCTTTTAATCCCTGAGGTCCCTGTTTTCCTTCAACTCCTTGTGGTCCTTCTGGCCCCATGGGACCAATAGGTCCGACTGATCCATTTTTTCCAGATTCCCCCCTCTCTCCTCTATCTCCTTTTGCTCCCCTTGGACCAACATCTCCTTTGGGGCCCATTGGTCCAATTTGTCCGGCCTTGCCTTCGGGCCCCTGTAAACCAGTTTCACCTCTATCTCCCTTTATTCCTTGAGAACCTACGACGGGAATTGATTCTTTTATTATTACTTTTTCAATTACTTCAATTTTTGGTTTAGTAATTATTTTTTTTGATTCTTTTGGTTCTTTGTTTTCTATTACTTCTTCAAATAAATTTTTAATTTGGTTAGAATTACCATATAGTTTTATTATTTTATTATTAAATTTTTGTATAAAATAATGTTCGCTTACTCCATGCCCCAATTGATATTTTTCATCGTAATTACAAGAAGATATTTCTTTTAATAAAGCATTTTGTAATATATTACCAAAAGGACGTTTAGCTCTATACACTCTTCCTTTTAAAAAATTATAACTCATATTTGGTGCAAAATATTCTTTAATTTTTGAAGAGTTACCTTCAATTAAATATTCTTCACCTTCTTCATTTTTTAAATAAAGTTGAGTTATTCCAGATCCGATCTTAATTTTTTTGGGATTTACTGCATTTTCAATAATGTGATAATCACAACCTAGCAGCAATTCTGGGTGCTGTTTGACTAATTTTAAGGATGTTTTGTTCTTTCCGAAGAACATTATTTTTTGTTAACTTTGTATGTAATTTACGGTAAGTTTTGTATGTAATTTACTTGAGGTAATATTTGAATATTGCCTCTTAATAAAGTAGTGATTGTATTTGTGCTCTGATTATTAACCTTAAAATCATATTTGCACATTCTATCCGTTGGCATTTCGTTTGAAAAACTCCAACCAATGCAAAAATTGCAAGTCCCTCCAGTTGTTCCGGATGCAACACCTATTCCACCAGTAAGTCCACCCGGAGATGTCAATGTCATTCCGGGTAAAATTTGTTTACTATAAGAAGCTATTAAAGTAGCTGGATAATATCCATTTCTTACACTTAATTCTACATTATAATTTGAATTAAAATTAAAAGTAGTTCCAGTATTTTCATCAATAAAAAATTTAGACCACCTTATGGTGTCTCCTTGAACTGCAATGATGTCATAATTTTCTGGATACATTTTTAAAAAATAATGACCTATATGCTAGGTCATTATTAAGTATTTATGATTTTTTAAAGGGTTACTGCGACTTTGTTTGGATCAAAAGTCAATGTTGTTTTGTTTGCTGTATTTTTAACATTTTCTAGGACTTTTGATTGCTGTTCTAACATTTTTTGTTGCCACTCTTGAATTATTTTAGCATATAAATTTTTGTTATTTGCTACTCTTTCTCTGTGTTCTGCTGGCAAATGTGGTTCAGCAAGAAGTTTTTCACATGCGGCCAAACCCATATGATGCTTTCCTACATGTGCTGCTGTAGTCGCAACTTCATCAAGAATGCCCCACAAATAATTTGCAGTATCAACAAATAGAATGTGATCCGTTGGCATCGGAATACTTAAGCCCATATTTGCCATGATGAAAGCATTTTTATTTCTACCATGCTTTCTGTAAATGCATGACATATGATAAAGAGGTTCTACTCTAGATGGTAAAGTTTCATATGCATTCATAAACGCATCAATTACTTGTTCTACCGGCTTACCGATAATCTCTCTGCACATTCCCACCCGCATCCATGAGTAGAATACTTCTTCGATCCAGTTTCCCATCTTAGTTCGCTTTTCATATTCTACTTCAGCAACATCAAACATGTGAGCATCGAAAGCCGATTGTGCCAAATAAAATTGTTTTCTTGGTTGATCTGGATTTTCATCGATGTACTTCTTTAGGATGTGATAATCTCGTCTGTATTTTTCACGGTCATCGCCGTTGGTTTCTCTGGATCGGCAACCCTCGGTTCTTACTTCCCATGCATAATCACCCTCTAGGCGTTGAATGTTCATGGGTTGCTCGCAGCAAGCGTATTCATGCAATGGTTCTTCGTACCACCATTTTTTCTTTCCAACGTTGAATATTTGGGCGCGATACCATTCAAAGGGCCCTCTTTTTATTTTTACAACATAACCGTCAAGATTTAAATCAAATTTATCAACTGGCAAGGTTCCGGTGATAAAATCATCTGCATCAATCATCAACGCCCATTGTGTTTTGCCCAAGCAAAGCTCAAGAGCCTTTGATCTATTTGTTCCGAAATCTGACCATTCGTGGTCATGAATTTCTCCGGGAATGCCTTTTTTATCAAAAAAGTTTTTGATAATTTCTTTTGTGTTATCTGTTGATCCAGTATCACATATAATGTAATAATTGATAAACGGTGATACCGATTCGAGGCATCTTTCAATATTTGGTGCCTCGTTTTTAACGATCATGCTTAAAGTTAAATTGTACATTGTAATCCTTATGAATTAAAAAATTTACGCAAAGAACCGGGATTGAATTTTGGTATCAATTCCCAGTCATCTTTTTCACTATAACGAATAATTTTTAGAGCATTGATTGGTAATCTATCTTTAATTTTATCCTTGTCGATAATTTCAAGTAATTCCCAATCTTCAAGTAATTGTGCGATTGCATTTCTTCTTTTAATATCTTCTTCAGATACGTTTGAAGGCAATCCATCCAAAGCAAAAAGTTCTTTAAAATGTGCCAGCACGTATACACCATTTTTATGAATCAAATGGCATGATTGATATAATACTTTTTTACCTTTTGGAGATACCCCTATACGAGATAAGGTTTCACGCACAACCATGAAATCCTCTTCATCCAATAGTTTGATATGAATACCAACATTATTAAAAATTCTATCCGAAGCTTCCGACATAACTCACCTTTATTAAGTTTTTTGGCCACCTTTTTCCAAGGACTTTTTTAGTTTGTCCATGTCTTGTGGGCTAATAATATTTAGCACTTCTCTGGCTTTGGTTTCGCTATATCCAAAAACTTCTTTAATTACTGCTATATTGTTATCTTCTTCTTTTCTTAGCCACGGTGAATATCTTTTCTTTTTACGCACACCAAATCTATAAAAATCAAATTGACACTTTTTATATATCCAAGGGTTACAATTCATCTCATTGGCATAAAAAATGGTATCATTAAAATAAGACATGCATTTGTTTACCACAAATGCAAGATACTTAGAAACGTTTTCTTCTTCGTCTAAAAGTGGTTTTTTATCGTGATTGATGCTGTTTAAATAGTCTTTAAGTTCCATTAATTAAACTCACAATCCATCATCAGCTGAACCACAAGAGCCATAGTATTAATTTCTTGATCTGCTGCAAATGCGGCCTTATATTGGTATTCTGCAATATAAAGAATTGCCTGCGGGATTGAATTTGGTTTTAGTGCTGTATAGAGTTCATTATAAAGCTTTTTAAAGAACTCTGTGGTGTTTAGATCCAAATTCTGCACAACCCATTTACGGCAAGAAGCAAAGTCCTTTGCTTTCATGTATCCGATCAGTTCTTTGTACGATTCACAGCTGCTCTGTGCCAACACCCCAACATCAATTTTTCCAGAAGAAGAATACTTCTGCAACTCATTGATAATTCTACGAAGATCCGGGAAATGCCTTTTGATAAGATTTGCAATAACAGACTGTTCGTATGGAATTTTTTCATTTGTAAGTATATATTCAATACGAGAAAGCATAGATTTTGCAATCTGCGCTTTTTCGGATGACGGTACCGTGAAATCTATTCCCGTGCATCTTGAATGCAGAGGTTCAATTACTCTGTTTTTGTAATTACATGTTAGAATAAATCTACAATTTGCATGAAACTCTTCAATAGCTCCACGCAAAGCTGGTTGAATTGACTGGGTATTTGCGTAATCAAACTCGTCAAGAATAACAATCTTCATGTTTCCATTCAAAGAAACTGTAGAAGCGTATTGACGAATTTTAGTACGAAGAGTATCTATACCATTCTCTTCTGAGCAATTGATTAGAATATATTCAGAATCAAGATCTTTGGCAAGGGCACGGGCAACCGTAGTTTTGCCCGTGCCAGCCTTGCCATAGAACATCATGTTAGGTATTGTACCTTCCTTGACCATGCCATTAAATACTGCGGTAAGGTCAATAGGAAGAATACAATCAGACAAAGACTTGGGTCTATACTTTTCGACCCAAAGCACACTATTAACGTCAGTCACATTAACCTCGGTTTATTGCGATGTAATAGAACAAGTTTTGAGACTTATGAGTAAATTTAGAAATAATTGAGTTTGTTAGTTCAACATTATATGAACCTGGCATGAACTTAATCTCAGACACATTTATCTTACCTTCATAATCTGGTCCCGAATAGTTTTCGTCAATAACAACTGAAAAACTATTTGAGGTGGTGTTAGCAGAATCATCTACAATGATTTTAAGTACACCATCTTCACCCAAAATTTTTACATCACTAACCTGAAGAATGCGAGATGCTTTAAGAATTTCGTTCAAATCGTTTTCATCAAGATCAAATGACACAATGGGAGTTGAAGTTTTTATTTCTCTATTTGGAACTGTCAGCAAAGAAGCTTCTGAATAGTAATAACGAACAGAAGAGCGACCATTAGAAATATCAACGTATTGATCATTGAACTCTAGATCTGGGTTTGAAAACATGCTGATCACACCCAAAAACTTATTCAAATCCCAAATACCAACCTCAGTATCAAACTCCTCTTGAATTTTTGCCTCTGCGTAGATATTTCTACCAGCAGACATGGTTTTGATACTGTTACCCGGTTTGATTAGGATGTTGGAGTTGATTTCAGCAAAATTTTTAAGTAGAGAAAATGTTTCTTTTGATAGTCTCATTTTAGTCACAGTTGTCATAATTATCTTTCTTTTTATAAATCATATCATTGAGCTGTTGCTTTTGCTCATGACGGTTTCCACGCTTGCTACGGTTTTCTTGTTTGCGTCCAAAGTTGGACGGCTTTTTCTTTCTACGGTTAGTAAACTTCTCAAAACTGTCTTCATTCATAATTACAATATATCTCCTAAATTATACAAATCAAGTTTCAATCCACTGATATCCATTTGGATCTTTAAAATAAATGTATTGTACTCCGGAATCACTAATCCATATTTGATTTTCTATCGGATTTATCGGTGGGCTTGGTCCGTGAAATGGATTTGATACCGCAGTAATTTTCCATTTTTTGGGAAATTGAATTGGACTTCCCGACGTAGTTTCCACACATTCGTATACTTTTCCTTGGTCCAATATTACATCACCGCGAGAATAAAGTATATTATCTCCAAAAACGTTTTTAGATTTATATTTTCCTCTAAACATTTATTAATATTTAGATTTGCACCTTAACTCTAGAAAAATTATTTTTCTTTTCAAAATGCATGTGTAAATCAAACTTATCAGCCAAAGAATCTGCTTTATGGCTTATGATGAAGATAGAACATTTACTCTTCATTTTGTTTAATAGTTTGAGGAATGATTCGGTTCCAGTTGCGTCTAATGACGAATCAAGAATTTCGTCAAAGATTAACAGATTGCAATTCAAGCTGTTCTTCATCTTTGCAATTTCTCGCCAAGTCAACAGTATGGCCAAATCGATACGCTGTTTCTCTCCCTCAGAGAAAGAGGAATATGAAAATTCATCTCGGTATCTGGATTTGATTGTTTCCTTGAATTCCTCATCGATGTTGAAATCGACGTAGAGGTTGAGTTTTGCAAGGAATTTGTTGACAAGTCCATTGATGATTGGAACGTAATGTTTGATGATTCGGCTCTTGAGGCCACCATCTTTGAGAATATCGTAGACAACATCGTAGTGAATTTGATCATTTATGCAATTTTCTAGTTTGTTCGATATTTTTTGTTTTTCAGATTCAGATTTAATCAAACTATCTTCGAGAGAAGTTATATTACTCGAACACTCTTTGTCTTGTTTTTCTTTTTGCAAACGTTTTATGTTTTCTTCACCATTACCGATTCTATAATTCATTCCAACGATATCGTCATTTATGCTTTGAATATTTGTTTTGTAAGTTTCATATTCCGATTGAGCATAAGTGAGTTTTTGATTTTTGTCTTGAGCAATTTTTATTGCATTCTGACACTCTACTAATTTTGCTTCTTTTTCTTGAATATGTTTTTGTTTCTGTTTTTCTGGAAGTTCTTGACCACAGCATTTGCATTTTGCGGATGTTTTAAGAGATTGTATATCTTCCTTCAAGGTAATTTCAAGAGCTTCAGTTTTTGCAAGCATCAGAGGCACATCTTTCAAAGACTGAATTGTTTTTTTGTGTTTTTCTTGCTCCGCAGTCATTTTTTCTAGTTGATCAAGATGTTCCTTTTTTTCAGATTTGCTCAACTTTACATTTGCTTCAAAGGATTGAATTTTTTCATCAATTGCCTTTATGTCGTCTGCATTATGGCTTTTGACCTGTTCGATAAACTCTTTTTGGGACTTGATCTTTTCGTGTGCAATTTTTAACAAAGATTGATTTTCTGCAATTTCTACTTTCAAAGAACCAAGATGTCCTTTTACATATTGGTTCATGTCTGCCAAAATATCAAGGTCTAGCAAACCCTCAATAATTTTTCTTCTTTCTGCTGGAGTCAATTGCATGAAAGGAACAAAGTTTGATTTACCTAGAATTACAACCTGTTTAAAGGCAGCATAATCAAACCCCAGAATATGTTCTTCAAAGTGTTCTTGGTAATCCTTAGACTTCGCATGCTGATCCAGCATTTCGCCGTCTTTGTAGATTTCGAACATCTTTGGACTTAGTCCACGCCGAACCAAATAAGTCGAATTGGATCTCTTAAACTCTATTTCAACCACGCATTGCTTGGCGTTAATGCTGTTTACAAGCTGCGGAATGTTGATTGGGCGAAATGGCTTGCCGAACAAACCGAAGCACAGGGAGTCAAGCAGGGCGAAGGATTTGCCATTTCCGTTGGTCCCCGTGACCAAGGTAGTCTTGTTTGTATTCAGTTTAATTTCAGTAAAATTGTTTCCAAACGAACCAAAATTTTTAATTTTTACCGAGACAAATTCAATCATTCTTCATCCTTTGACAAGGCACTATTATATGCCGAGTTTATGATCTCTGCAAGTGTATTCTTGTTGACGGACTTCTCATTAATTGTTTCCAGTTCTTCGTGGAGAAGTTGAAGGGTATCTTTATGAATATCAACAGCCACAAGCTGTGGGTTTGCACTTACTTCTTCTGCAATTTGTAGTTCTGCCACTCCAGCTTCATAAAATTTGTCGATATACTTTTCAAACTGATTTTGCTTAGTTTTGTTTTTGATAAAAATTTTGACGTATTTGTCTTTGTACTCAGCATAATTTAATTTTTCCGTAGAGTCTTCGTTATAGTCAAGCGTATAGAAAAGCTTTTCTGGATTTTGTACAAATTCAAGAGTGCGGTTCTTGAAATCAAAGACATGGAAGCCCTTCTCTTCCCACACATCCGAATAAGCCATCTGATATTGCGTACCGAGATAATGGATGTTATCCCGGCTAGACTTAACATGATAATGCCCAGTAAGAACATACTCAAACTTGTCGAAGTGCTTAGAGTCATATCCCTGCTCCACAAATACTCCACGAATGCTTTGAAATCCACACAATTCTAAATGACCAAGAAGAATTGTGGATGTACTTTCTTGTAAAAATTTTGCTGCTTCAGATTCATTCTCTGGATTGATCCATGGAAGGAGTGCTACCTTGCCATATTCAAGATCAATTTCTTTTGGCTCGGAGTGAACTGACCAGTTAAAATAATGTCCTGCAAGTTCATCCAAAGAATTTACTTTATTTGTATTTCTATAAAATGTATCGTGATTGCCACATATGATGTGGCATCTGATACCATACTCGTTCAGAGGTTCAAAAAATCTTTCACGAACTTGATTTAAAGTTTTAAAGTTAATATATTTTCTTCGGTCAAACAAATCTCCAAGATGGAATATGGTTTTAATTTTATTTTCAACCATATATGGAAAAAGTTGTTTTTCAAAAAAAGAAAGAAAATATTCCATTACAATTGAGGAATCTGCTTTATACCCGAAATGGGTATCATTTATAATAACGGCTTTCATATGTCAAAAAGTTCTTTTTTCTTTTTTCTTTTTCTCTTTCCCTTTTTGGGGGCACACATTTCATCAAATCTTTCCATATCCAGATCAGTTAAACCAAAAAAATCTCGTCTGCCTATATCAACACCAGCATAGGTTTCATTGAACCAGTTTTGAAAGTCTTTGTTGTTTTGTTGCTCTGCAAACTTATACTGAACATACTTTTCTTTTTTTTCTTTGTTTATAATGCGAACAAAAGAAAACCAGCATATTTGGGTTAGATATCCAAATGGGCTGGTTGACTTTTTAGGATCAAAATTGTCAATATAGGTTATGCAGTTTAAAACGGCGTCGGATACCATTTCTTCTCTATACGGATAATTTGCAAAATTAGGTCTATAAGAAAGTCTGCTTGCTATTTTTAAAATACACTCACCGATATAATCTGGTAACTTTGGTTTTTTTCTTCCAGAGTTTTCATTTTCTTTTACTTTTTTACTGTATTCAACAAGAGCATCATATAGTTTTTGATTATCTACATAATCATCATCTGATGGCTTGTTTTTCTTTTTCTTTGGCTTTTTCACAATATTATTATAACTCAGATTTCGACTAAATCAATTTTTTTATTACTAAGTTTTGCACTCCAGTAATCAACCATCTCTTCCATCATTTGATTAAATGATATTTTTGGTTTCCAACTTAATTCATTTCTAGCTTTTGATGAATCACCACGCAAATAATGCAATTCTTCTGGTCTATAATACTTTTCATCGCTAAAAACGTATTTACTTTGGTCTAAACCAGCATAATTAAAAACATAAGAAACCATTTCTCTAACAGATCTAGTTTCTCCTGTAGCTATTACATAGCTTTCTGGTTTTTCTTGTTGTAACATTAACCACATGGCTTCAACATAATCTTTAGCGTGACCCCAGTCACGATAAGAATCCAAATTACCTAATACTAACCTATCAGCCAACCCCATTTTAATCTTTGCAACCTGCAATGCTACTTTATTTGTTACAAAGTTAATTCCTCTTCTTGGAGATTCATGATTAAATAAAATTCCAGAACAAGCAAAAACACCATATGCTTGACTATAATTTCTGCATAGAGTGTGGGCGTATAATTTAGCACATCCATAAGGGCTTACGGGAATCATTGGAGTTGTTTCGCGCTGGTAACCATCCAAATCTTTTGAATTTCCAAACATTTCAGATGTTGCTGCGTGATAAATTTTTGAATGTGGTGAAAATCTTCTCACAGCTTCTAATACTGCTAAAGTTCCACCACCATTTACATCCAAAGTATATTGTGGTAGTTCAAATGAAATTTGAACATGAGATTGTGCTGCAAGATGATAAATTTCATCTGGCTGAATCTTTTGAATTGTACTTTCTATACTCAGTGCATCTGTTAAATCTGCATAGTGTAAGGTAATTAATTTTTTATCATGAAGATGTTGAATTCTAGTTGTTTGAGACTCTGGTACAGAATTTCTTCTTATAGTTCCGTGAACTTCATAATTTTTAGTAATCAAAAGTTCTGCAAGGTAAGAAGCATCTTGACCATTTGCACCAATTATTAATGCTTTCTTTTTCATATTAATTTTTTTGCTGTTTGATTTATACCTTCAAAAAGTCCTATTTCATTTATTGACAATCCATGGTGTGTACCACAATAATGTTCAAATTTGTTTGAATCTTCCACTATTATTGGAACTTTGTAATCAGATAATGTATTAATGTAGTTTGCTATATCCATCAAAGTATGTTTTTCTTTATATGAACAATCTACCGTTTTTGGTAAATTACTATTTTGAATATAATATTCAACTAATGAAATTAAATCTTTCATATAAAAAAAATCCATTTGTTTGTTATTATGAATAATAATTGGTTCTTTTTTAATATAATGAAGTAAATTAGCTTTAATAAATCTAGTATTTAATTCATTTTCATCAAATACCGCAAAAATTTTAAGGTTGTACCAATTTAATGTTTGGTTAATTGAATTTGCAATCACTTTTTTGCTCAATCCATATGGTGTATTGGGATTAAAAATTTCTGCACCAGATCCAAACGAAATAAATTTATCAAATTTGTCGCTGTTTGCTAACAAATTGTAGTGCATTCGTAAGTTTATTTCTAAAACATCCGAATTATCTTCTTTAAGTCTACTACCACCCGTAATTGCTGTATGAATAACTACATCAAATTTTTTATTGCTAAACCACTCAATTGTTTGTTTTAAATCGGTGATATCAAAATTATTACGGGCAATAGCAGTAATAGAGTATTTTTTATTCAATCCTGATATAAGACTTTTTCCAATATAACCATTAGCACCCGTGACACAAATTTTCATATTTAAATTTTTATTTATCTTTTGATGTCTGATGGATTTGCTGTTATTGGAGTAACACAATGATTTGGTTTTGCATGGTTTTCAACACGGTCTTGTTCATACTTCCATTTGTCATCCCCTAATAGTTTTTCAAGTTCTTCCTCTTTAATTTCATAAAAATTTTCTGGTCCGGGAAATACACCAGAACGAACCTCTTCCGCATATTGAGTCAAAGCCTCTTGTATAATTTTTCCTGCTTCACAATAACGCTTTACAAATTTTGATTTAAATTCCCAAAAAAGACCTGTAAGATCGTGAAAAATTACCAATTGACCATCAACTTCATTTCCTCCACCAATTCCATAAACAGGAATTTTTAATTCTCGGGCAATCATAGCAGCAGGTTCTTTTGGCATTGCTTCAAGAAGCAGAGCAGAACATCCAGCATCTTGAAGTTTTAAAGCCTGATTTAAAATAACTTCTGCTTGGTCTGCTGTTTTTCCTTGTACCCTATAACCACCCAATTTTGCTCTTGTGTGGGGAGTCAGACCAAGATGACTCATTACCATGATTCCAGAGTCAACAATTGCTTTGACTCTTTCAATCATTGCTCCCTCTACTTTTACCATATCACAACCAGCAACAATAAATCGTCCAGCATTTTCAATAGCCACTTGATTTGATGGTTGATATGACATATATGGCATATCTCCAATCAAAAATGCATTTTGAGTTCCCTTACTTACGGCTTCACAACTTCTAATCATGTCATCCATTGTTACTGGAATTGTTGTTTTATAGCCAAGAGTTGTCATTCCCAAAGAATCGCCTATGAGAATGCAATCTACTCCAGCTCTATCAGCAAGCGTTGCTTGAGGATAATCATACGCAGTAACTAATACTGTTTTGATTCCTTTTGTTTTATTTGTCGTTAAAGTTAAAATTGTTTTTTTTGTTTTACTGTCTGCTGGCATATTTAATCTCCTTAAATTGGTTTTATAATCATTTCTTTTAAAAATTCTTCCTCATTTAAAAAAGGACTCATATTTTCTAAAGGCTGTGATACAAGTTTTCCCTCAAAATTTATTTTTGCTGATGATGATGGTGACATATCTTGTTTGAAAGGACATATTACTTCAGTCAGAGAATAACCGTCAACATTTAATATGTCAAGCAATTTTTTATCAATATCTTCTCCAGTTTCTAATTTATGATATGGTATATCATATGCGTTTGCAATTTTTAAAATTTTTGGAAAAGAAAGACCAGAATTTTTATCAGTCCCGAAGTAACGACTTTCAAAAAATTTGTCCATAGTGTTTCTAATTGACAGATAACCACCATTATTTAAGACAAAAATTTTGATTGGTAAATTGTAATTGACAATTGTTTGCAATTCCTGTAAATTCATTTGAAAGGAGCCATCGCCTGTAATAGCAATTACTTTCTTTTTCACATCAGATGCGATTGCAACCCCTATAGCCGCTGGAATAGAAAATCCCATATCTGCTTGTGCCCCTGATGTGATATATCTTTGTTGTTTTTTTATTTTTAAACCCTGCGAAGTAGCATAATAAGCAGAACCAGCATCACTTATAACTATACTGTCTGAACTCATTTTCTTTGAAAGTTCTTCTATAAAATAGTAAATGTTTATCCCATTTGTGGTATCTTTATATTTTTCAGTAAATACTGGCCATTTATTTCTCCATCCAATGCATTTTTCAATCCAATCTTGATTTGTTTTGTACTCAATATTTTTTGTTTGTTCAAAAAAAACTTTGATATCAGTATTGATTTCAGCATCAACTCGTATAGTTTTCTTTTTATGTTCGTGTTGATCAATGTCTACAACTAACACTTTTGCATCTCTCGCAAAAGTTTCATATCTAAACCCTGTGACAGAAACACTCAAACTACTTCCTAGCGATATTATCAAATCGCTATTTTGAACAGCAAAATTTCCTGCTCTGTCTCCTTTGGTGCCTAATCTACCAACATACAAAGGATGATCTGATGGAAGAAAATCGATCCCTAAGTAAGTAAATGTCACAGGAATATTGTATTTTTCAATAAATTCTACAAACTGTTTTTTGGCATCTCCTAGTTGAATTCCATAACCAGCAATTACAATAGGTCGTTTTGCATTTTTAATGTAAGTTTCAAAAATAGAGCAATCTACGTTTACAAACGATTCTTCGGGGGTAAAATGAATAAGTTCGGATTCATTTATTAAACTACCCTGTATATCCATAGGAACATCAATCCAAACTGGCCCCGGTCTGCCAGACTCACAAAGATAAAATGCTTTTTCTAAATGATAAGCAATTGTATTTGGTTCAGTAATCATTACTGAATATTTTGTAATCGGTTTGACTATATCAACTATGTTTGCTTCTTGTACTCCAAATTTTCTCAAAGGAACTGAAAATCCGTGGGTTGTTTCTTTTTTATTAACATTTCCTGATATAAAAACTACCTTATTGCTATCTTGCCAAGCATCAAGAACTCCAGTAATTGTATTAGTTCCCCCACAACCTGTAGTGGGCATTACTACTGAAATTTCATTAGTGTATTTTGAATATCCCACAGCTCCCATAGCAGAAGCTTGTTCGTGGTGATTAAAGATACCTTTTATAATTTTACTTTTTGCAATACCATCATTAAGGAACATTGCACCACCACCAGTAACCATGAACACGTGACGTATTCCTTTTTTTTCTAAAAATTTAGCAATGTAATCTGCAACTTTTACCATATAAATTTTTTCCTGTAATACTCAATGACTAATGGTAACTCATTGTCAAAGTTTTTAATGGGTTTCCAACCAAGAGAACGAAGTTTACTATCGTCAAGTGAATAACGCAAATCTTGTCCTAAACGCGAATAAGAAAAATCAATATATTTCTCAATGTTGTAGTCGTTAGTTTTCAATAGAGAAGTTAATATTTTTTTAATAGTTTCTATATTAGACTGTTCAAATCCACCAGAAATATTATAAATCTCATTGCTTACTTGTGACTCTATAAGAGCAATTACTGCGCGGGCAGTATCTTCTGCGTGCAACCAGGTTCTAATAGGAGTTCCATCGTTGTGTACTGGTATTTTTCTACCCAAATGTATGTGCTTGCATGCTTTTGGTATTAATTTTTCAACATATTGGCCAATTCCATAATTATTAGTTGGTCTAACAATCAAGTATGGGACATTGTATGTTCTTCCCCATGCCATAATCATCATATCTGCAGCCGCTTTTGTTGCTGAATATGGATTTGATGGTTTAAGTAAATCAGTTTCTACATGTGCTCCGTTAATTATATCTCCATAAACTTCATCTGTGCTAAAGTGAAGTAATGTTGGAACCTTTGAAGTTTCTTGTCTATAGTTTTTTATTAGATTTAGTATGTTGTGAACTCCATTGACATTTGTTTTAACAAACTCATCACTATTGGCAATAGAGTTTCCTACATGTGTTTCTGCTGCCGTGTTAATAATATAATCACAATCATACAAAAACTTCAAGTCATTAATATCGCATTTGACAAAAGAAAAATTATTATATTGATTAAAGTTATTCAATAAGTCTTCATTAGCAGCATACGTTATGCTGTCAACACCTTTAACATACCAACCTTTTTCAAGGCACAAACGAGTAACATATGAACCTATAAATCCTAAACAACCTGTTACATAAACTATTTTTTTCATAAAATTTCTACCGATTCCAATAATGGATTTAAAGATCTAGCAAAATAATTTACATTTGATGGAGCACAACAAAATAAAAAATTTACTCTTGATAATAAATGTGATTCAATTATAACATCTTCTGCAATTTTATATTGGTATTCAAATGATGGATTTCTTGTCCATCTTTGTTCATACCAAGGCATGTGTAATGGAGTATCATCTCTATTACTTCTTAAAGAATCATATGAAATCAATTTTGCACCATAATATTTTTTAGCTGCTTCATATCTTTCATTTGAATCCGTGCAAACAAATATATAATCATAATCATTTATAACTTGGTCAATAATTTTAAAATAGTCATCCATATTTTTTTTATAAGGATGATCGGTTCCTCTAAAATGTGCGCCTACTATTTTTTTGTTATTAAAATTTAAATTAACAAAATTATTAATTTTTTCTTCAACGTGTGGTTTTAGTTTAATATAATTGTTAATAATATTATTAAAATTAAGTCTTCTTTTTGACATATCGTGACTGGGAAACAAAGATGGA
>OGWG01000002.1_pt1 | contig 57048 bp, 75 predicted proteins | sample 1575911 | NCBI WGS metagenome assembly OGWG01 (sample SAMN07581534, study PRJEB24739) | freshwater metagenome
TGAGGGTCGTACTAAAGAAAGTAGGGAATGGCGTGAGCAAGTGGACTTTTGGTGGAGTAATAGATTGGGCATTAGAATTACACCAAGATGGGTACTGCAAAATTGGGGCACTGAAGTTTGTCGTCAAAACTTTCATGATGATATCTGGATAGCCAGTTTAGAAAATAAATTGCGTACCAGTAAGGATAGTGTTGTTATTAGCGATTGTAGATTTCCTAATGAAATTAGTGCTATAAAAAATTCTAATGGTATCATAGTTTGGGTACAGCGAGGTGAACTACCTGATTGGTATGACATTGCCTTAGATGCTAATAAAGGTAACCTTAAAGCTAGTAAATATATGGAACATATGGGTATACATCCTAGTGAATGGAAATGGATAGGTACTGAGTTTGATATTGTAATTGATAATAATAGCAGTTTAAATAATTTGTATAATCAAATTGAAAGTATTGTATTAAATAGATTAAAGTTTAGTGTTGATAATAAGGTAACTTTTATATATTCAACCGTAGCAGAATAATGTTATAAGTTGATTTCTTCTAGTCCTAGTTAGCATTTTTTATCAAATCTAGCTAAATACATGAGTAAGATTTAGGAGAAATCTAAGAATGGCTCAACTTAACTCACCTGGCGTCGTAGTCACAGTAATCGACGAAAGTTTTTATACACCGGCAGCTCCAAGCACAGTTCCTTGTATAGTAGTAGCAACAGCAGAAAATAAACCTAATGGAGCCAACACTGGAATAGCTCCAGGTACCCTAAAAAGTAATGCGGGTTTAGCATATTTAATTACTAGTCAAAGAGATCTGTCTGAAACATTTGGCATTCCTATTTTTAGGACTGACTCAAATAATAATCCTATTCATGCTGGTGAGCAAAATGAATATGGTTTGCAGGCTGCTTATAGTTTGCTAGGAGTCAGCAATAGAGCTTATGTAGTAAGAGCAGATGTTGATTTAGGGGCATTAGATCCAAAAGCACTTGCTCCACAAGCAGAACCAGAAGGTGGTACTTATTGGTTCGATATTGTTAAAAGTTCTTGGGGTATTTTTGAATGGAATGGTGGTGCTAAAGGTGTAGGTAGAGGCCAGTCATTCATTAAAAAGATACCAACAGTTGTAACAGATCCTGTTAAAGTTGATCCAATAACAGGCGCACCTAAAGCCAGCGTAGGAACAGTAGGTGATTATGCAGTTGTTAGCTTAATGAATTTATCCACTAATTATAGCGGTCCAGATGTATTGTGGTACAGAAATAGTACAGAGTGGGTGAAAGTTGGCAGTGATGATTGGCGAGTAAGCTGGCCTGCTGCAATAAGCACAAAATCCACCATTAGTATACCAGTAGGTTCTGATGAATTAAAATTAGATATAAATCAAGATGGAGATCTTCTTGATCTAGGTGAAACTTTGACATTGCCAACAGGTATAGTCAGTGCAACTACTATAGCAGGACTTATTAATGCATGGAGTCCTGGGCCACAACCTCTAGTTGAAGCTCGTGTGAATTCAAGTGGACGTCTTGAATTATATAGTAGAACTGGTAGTTTTAAAATAGGTGGATCAGCAGCTGAGCACATAGGAATAAATGCAGGAGTATATAATAGTCCAAAATTAGAAATAGCTCCTCACACAAGAGTTCCTTTATTTAAAACTGGTGATGCAGCACCAAGACCAACAGGTAGTGTATGGCTAAAAACAACAACTGCCAACGGTGGTGCAGAATTCGCTCTTAAAAAATATAATGCAGATTCAGATATTTTTGAATCAATAACAGCACCGTTATATCCTAATGCTGCTGAAGCAATTTATGCATTAGATAAAACAGGCGGAGAAAGACTACCAGTTGGTAGCATATATGTAAAAACTAACCAAACAGAATATCTTTATACATACCCAACTAATGATACAGGTCCTTTAAGTGCAGATTTCAAGTTTTATAGAAAAAACACAATGGGTGCAACTACAATTACAAGTAAAAAAATTGAAAATGCTACATTTGTAGGTACTACATTAGTACCTAATGTAATTGGTATAATTTTTCAAGAAACTAAAGCAGGTATGGCAGGGTACGGAACACCAGTTACAGTAACAGTTGAAGTATTTGGAAATGCCAGTGATGCAGAAGAAATTGCCAAAGCTATTAATGATCAAACTGATTTAGTTAATGTTAGAGCACAAGTTGATGCTCAGAATAGACTAGTAATTCAACATTTATTAGGTGGTGATATAAGAATTCAGGAAAGTACTCTGACAGATAAAAACTTAATAACAATACTATTTGCAGGTCAGAAAAATAGTCAGTTACACGCTAGTGACTTTGATGATTCTACAGCAAGTTTTCAGCCACAGTGGGAAGTAAGTCACTGGGATGCTTTAAGATTCACAGCTAGTACTGATGCTCCCACAAGTTTAACATTAGATCAAACATTATGGTATAATAGTGTAGTAGATGAAGTTGATATCATGGTACACGATGGACAAAAATGGAGAGGATACAAAGAAGTATTCCCATTAACAGATGATAACGGTCCACAGGTTGCAGCTACAAGACCACTTACTCAAAGTACAGGAGCTCCATTAGTTGATGGTGACTTGTGGATAGACACTAGTGATATTGACAACTATCCAATGATTTATAGGTTTGATATAAGTAGACCAGGTCCAACATTTACAAAGTGGGCATTGTTAGACAAGACAGATCAAAGCAGTGAAGATGGGGTATTATTTGCAGATGCACGTTGGACTGATATCGGTGTAGGTGCTACTTATGCATCTAGCACTATACAAGATCTATTACAAAGTAGTTTTGTAGATCCAGATTGTCCAGATCCTGCATTGTATCCAAAAGGTATGTTACTATGGAATATGCGTCGTAGTGGATTTAATATTAAGAAGTTTGTACAAAATTACATAGATGTCAACGAGGTTAATGTTCGTTATGAAGTTTTAGGAATTAGTGGCTTTATGATTGATGAGGCAATGACTGATTATTATCCACATCGTTGGGTTACAATAAGCGGTAATCAAGAAAACGGTGCTGGCTATTTTGGTCGTCATGCACAGCGTAGAGTTGTTGTACAAGCCTTGCAAGCAGTGACAAATAGTTCACGTGATATACGTGAAGAGGCTAGGGTGTTTAATTTACTTGCATGTCCAGGATATTCAGAGTTGATTGGTGAATTAATTAATTTGAATTTTGACAGAGGATTAACAGCATTTATAGTAGGTGATACTCCAGCTAGGTTGACTCCAGATGCTACTAGTTTGAAAGCATGGGGTGATAATTTACGCTTGAGTGTAGAAGATAATGAGCAAGGTGCTTCTAGCTATGATGAATATATGGGTATGTTTTATCCATGGGGATTCACCAGTGACTTATCAGGACGTAACATTGTAGTTCCACCAAGTCATATGATGCTAAGAACTATTGCACTAAGCGATAGTGTTAGTTATCCTTGGTTCGCACCAGCAGGAACACGTAGAGGTGGTATTACAAATGCAAGTAGTGTAGGTTATATTGATGATGAAGGCGAATTTGTATCAATTGCCCTAAACACAGGACAACGTGATACGCTGTATGATGTTAAGATTAACCCAATTACATTCTTTACAGGTGCAGGTCTTGTAAACTACGGTCAGAAAACTCGTGCTAAAAATGCCAGCGCTCTAGATCGTATTAACGTAGCAAGACTAGTAATTTATTTACGTAGACAATTAGACATTTTAGCTAAACCTTATGTATTTGAACCTAATGATAAGATCACAAGAGATGAAATTAAAGGTGCAGTGGAAAGTTTACTATTAGAACTAGTAGGTCAAAGAGCATTATATGACTATATTGTAGTATGTGATGAATCAAATAATACACCTAGTAGAATTGATAGAAACGAGTTGTATGTTGATGTTGCTATTGAGCCTGTTAAAGCAGTTGAATTTATCTACATTCCATTGAGATTGAAGAATACAGGTGAAATTGCTGGTCTATAAAAAGTATAAATAATAAGAACGGAGCAAAGAACTATGGCAATTGCAACATTAAATAGATTTACAGTACCTTTATCAACAGACGCTAGTGCTAGTAACCAAGGCATGTTAATGCCTAAACTAAAATATCGTTTTAGAATTATGTTTGAGAATTTTGGTGTTACTAGTCCTTCAACAGAGTTGACAAAACAGGTACAAACAGCAGCTAAACCTACTGTGCAGTTTCAAAATATGGTTATAGAAACTTACAACAGTAAAATTAACTATGCTGGTAAGCCAACTTGGAACCCAATTACAGTTGTTATCAGAGATGATGCTACAGGTATTGTAAGTAAGTTAGTTGGTGAACAAATGCAAAAGCAATTCGATTTTTTCGAGCAGGCCAGTGCTGCTAGCGGTATTGACTATAAGTTCTTAATGCGTATTGAAATAACAGAAGGTGGCAACGGTATTCATGTTCCAACTGTATTAGAGACTTGGGAATGTTATGGTTGCTACATACAACAGGCTAATTGGCAATCACTAAGTTACAGTGAAGCAGCTCCACAGACAATTGACCTTAATATTCAACCAGATAATTGTATTCAAATTCCACAAGGCAGTGGTGTTGGTGCAGATATTGGCAGAAGTGTACGTACAATGGCAACTGGCTCTGGCGCTTAAAAATACAACAAATAAAAAGGGGCTTAGGCCCTTTTTTATTGACTTTTTATAATAATAGCATATTTTGAACTATAATAAATACTATTATGGCAAGTCCATTTAACGGTTTATTAAATCAAATTGGTAATGGGTTATTACGACCTAAAGGCCAAATGGGTGATTGGCAACATGCTGCTCGTACCTTTGTGGATGATTATTTTAGGCTAGCTCCTAAAGCCAAGTTTTTATATCATGTGTTTTTTAAGATTAATAGAAGTGCAGTGTTTTTTCAAGCTCTAACAGAACGTCATCAAAATGAAGTTGGGCTGTTAGTTAAAGCAGTTGACTTGCCGAGGTTTAACATAAAAACACAGACGCTAAATCAATATAATAGAAAGAAGGTAGTTCAAACTGGTCATAACTTCGGGCCAATGACCTTAAGATTTCACGATGATAGATCTCATATCGTAAATATCTTATGGCAAGCATATTACAAATATTATTATGCAGATCCAACAACTGCTACTCAAAAGGAAGCTTACTTAAGAAATGCGATAAAATCTTTTAGTTATGTAAAAGGCGCACACGGGTTTGATAATAATTCATCTATACCATTTTTTGATTATATAAGTTTGTATCAATTGAATAAAAGAGAATTTGTTCAGTATAAATTAATTAATCCTATGATACAAGCATTTAATCATGATAATGTATCTAGTAGTGATCAAGGAACAGCCGGCGCTGAATGTTCAATGACAATAAATTATGAAGCTGTAACTTATGATATGGGAAGTATAGCTTCTGGTAAGGTTGAAGGATTTGCAAAGGAACACTACGACAAAAGCCCGAGTCCATTAAGTGCAGCAGGTGGTGGAACTGGTAGCTTATTAGGAGCAGGTGGTGTATTAGAAGGCGCAGCTGGAGTGTTTGGTGCAATAAGTAATATGAATAAAAACGGTTATACTTTAGGTGGAATTTTAGACGCAGGTATTGCTGCTAAAAATACTTTTGATAATGCTAAGAAATTAAATAAAGCTGGTCTAAAACAGGAAGGCGCCAATCTCATTACAGGGGCAACTATAGGAGCAGTTGGGTTAGGTGTTCAAGCATTAAAAGGTATAAATTTTTCAACACCTTCTAGTACATCTAAAACAGAAGCTAAGCCATTAATTATAGATTACTGAACATGAATACTAATTTACCTTTAAATACACAGGATTCAAACAGGGAAGTTCGTCAATTTTTTGATAGCTATTTTACTGCTGAAGTAACATTTCCTACATCACAAATAGATGCAGTACTAGGATTTTTTCAAAAAAGAGGATTTGATGAACAGGCAAGTAGGAGCGTAAGTATTGTTCTAATGAATCAAGCTAAAATAGATAACATTAATGTGTTTGATCTATTAGATAAATTAAAAACCTATAATAATACTCAATTGAATAAAGTGGTTACACAGATACTTAATTTTTATAGAACTAAAACCAGTGTATTAGGTTATAAAACAGTCGTACAAGATGACTCTTTTGAGAGTCGTAATATTCTTATATGAGTAAATTTGCCAAAGGTAAATTCACTCCAAAAAATCCACAAAAATATGTAGGTAATAGAGAGCCTACTTATCGTAGTAGTTGGGAGTGGGCATTTATGAATTTTTGTGATACGCATCCTAATATACAACGTTGGGCTAGTGAAGCTGTAAAAATTCCTTACAAAAATCCATTAACAGGTCGTCAAACTATATACGTGCCAGATTTTTTTATTCAATATATGGATAAAAAAGGAAAGATGCTAACAGAAATAATAGAAATTAAACCACAGAATCAACAGTTAGTAGAGAAAGTAGGTCGTAATAGTGCAAGAGCCAGTGCATATGTAGTTAATCAAGCCAAATGGGCAGCAGCAACACAATGGTGTCGTAATGCAGGATTAACCTTTCGTGTGCTCAATGAAACAGATATTTTCCATCAAGGCGGAGTAAGATAAATAAGGTATGACTAAGAAATTAGAAGAAGTACTCAATCTACCTGAAAATAAAAAAATTATTAAGGAAGAAAAGAAGGAACGTGAAAAGCCTGAACCCTTCTTACGAGACATAGCGGAATTTGATAAAATTAGTGCTGCATTGCCACAAGTTAAAGGGCTTGGGGATATAAGTGACAGTGAGTTTGACGCATTAGCTCAACGTGCTACAGATGCTTATGATGATCTTATGGATCTCGGTATGAATGTGGACAGTCGTTATAGCGGACGCATTTTTGAAGTAGCTGGCACAATGCTTAAAAATGCTATTGATGCAAAAGCAGCTAAAGTAGATAAAAAATTAAAAATGATAGAATTACAACTGAAAAAAGCTAAATTAGATCAAGATGCTGAGTCAGATGCTAATAAAGGTGTCAGTATTCCAGGTGATGGGTATATAGTAGCAGATAGAAATAGTCTGCTTGAAAAACTAAAAAATATGAATAAATAACTTATACTGGATATTATATGGCTACTTTTAGGGATTATTTAGCAGAGAGTAAAAAAGTCTACAACTTTAAGGTAAAAGTTGCAGGAGATTGTGCGCCTAAAGCACATGAAATTTTAAAAGTTTCATTAAGTGAGTTTGAGTGTAATAGTGTAGGCAAACCTAAACGTACTCCTATTACAGAGACACCCTTAGATTTCCCTCATCAAAAGTTTAGTCATGTAAACATTTTTGATATCAGCTGTAACTATCCAACTACCAGTCAAATAATGGCAGCTAAAGTAGCTGAAGCATTAAAAATAAGCAGTGCCTGTGTTATTGTAAAAAGTGAATTTGAAGAATTAGAACAAACTAATAACTTAGAAGGATTTAAAAGAATTGGCACTAAAGCAGAATCTATACTTAATAAGCCTTTAGAGGATGTTAGTGGTCAGGAACTAGTAGGTATGAATCGTCTAAGTTTTTTAAAAGAATTAAACAAAATTAAACACGCAGGTGAACAAGTTAAAGGTGTAAATGATCAATTACTAGCCAAGAGCGTGCCTACAGGATCATCACCAAAGGAAAAAGGACGTTAATATGGATTTCAATAAATTATATAAAAAAATAGCCGATTTAGATCAGGGCAGACAAATTCTAAAAGAAAGTGAACAACCTGTAGAAGAATGTGGTATGATGGGTATGAGTCCAATGGGTGGTATGGATGAGCGCCCAACTACTATGAGTGTTAATATGAATGCTAGTGGTGCTGAAGGTATTCGTGAACTGTTAAATATCCTACAAGGCAGAGGCGATGATATGCCAGGTGGTATGGATGGTCCAGATGGTGGACCAGCAGGTGTACTAATAGGTATGGATGGTCCAGATGGTGGTGATGACATGGGTCCAGATGGTGCTCCTGATATGCATGATCATGGTGATGACGAACCAATGCAAAAACCTATGTTAGGTAAAGGTCCAGAAATGGATGAGGAATTTGCCAACGAACCAAGTCCTTCAATGGGAACTACAGCAGATATGACACCAACAGGTGATGATCTTAGTAGTAAAGGTGGTAATGAAATGCCTAAACCAGCAGGTGGGGGTAATCCATATACACAACCTATGGCAGAAAGCTTACGTGGTAAATTAAAAGCATTGTATAACGAAATAAAAACTAGATAATGGCCAAGTCGCTTGACGGTGTACTAACTAAAAAGGCACATAAGAAGGAAAAGTACACCGAAGATCAAATACAAAACTTATTACTTTGTAGTGATCCTGATCTTGGCTACTTACATTTTAGTAAACACTTTTATTATATTCAGCATCCTGTAAAAGGTAAGCTATTATTTGAGCCTTATAGTTTTCAAGAAAGGCTCATGCACGCCTATCATAATCATAGATTCACAGTAAACATGCTACCACGTCAGATGGGTAAGACTACTTGTGCCGCTTGTTATCTATTATGGTTCGCAATGTTTAATCCTGATCAAACAATTCTTATAGCAGCTCATAAATATCAAGGTGCATATGAAATTATGCAACGTATTAGATATGCTTATGAATTATGTCTAGATTTTATACGTTGTGGTGTTATAAATTATAACAAAGGTAGTATAGAATTTGACAACGGTAGTCGTATTGTCAGTGCTACAACTACTAATAACACTGGTCGTGGTATGAGTATTTCCTTATTATATTGTGATGAGTTTGCATTTGTACAACCTAATATAGCAGATGAGTTTTGGACAAGTATAAGCCCAACATTGGCAACTGGTGGTCGTGCTATTATTACTAGTACACCAAACAGTGATGAGGATACATTTGCTAACATATGGAAAGAAGCTAATAATAAATTTGACGAACATGGAAATGAACAAGAATTAGGGGCTAATGGATTTTTTAGCTTTACCTGTAGTTGGAATGAACATCCAGATCGTGATGAAAAATGGGCTAGAGAAGAACAAGGTCGTATTGGTGAAGAACGTTTCCGTCGTGAATATGGTTGTGAGTTCTTGATCTATGATGAAACTCTTATCAATAGCATTAGATTAAGTGAACTTATAGGTAGAGAACCTATGTTCAAAATGGGACAAACACGTTGGTATAATAAAATTAATCCTGAAATGCTATATCTTGTAGCATTGGATCCTAGTTTAGGTACTGGCGGAAACTATAGCGCCATTGTAGTATTTGAGTTACCTTCATTCAAGCAGGTAGCAGAATGGTATCACAATACTACACCTATACAAGGACAAATTAAAGTACTTAAAGATATATTAGAATATCTAGAAGACCAAATGGAAGGCAATACCAATAACATTTATTGGAGTATAGAAAATAATACTGTTGGCGAAGCAGGACTTGTCGTAATACGTGATTTAGGAGAAGAGAAGTTTCCAGGACTTATGGTCAGCGAACCAATACGTAAAGGACATGTACGCAAGTTCCGTAAAGGATTCAATACTACTCATAATGCCAAAATTGCTGCCTGTGCTAGATTAAAGCATTTAGTTGAAACTGGACAGATGACTATATGTAGCAAGCCTATGATAAGTGAGTTAAAAACGTTTGTAGCTCATGGATTTAGCTTCAAAGCTAAAGAAGGTGACAACGATGATCTTGTCAGTGCCTTACTATTGCTCTGTAGAATGAGCGCTATAGTAGCAGATTGGGACCCTAGAGTGTTTGAAAGCTTGAGCGGTGTACATAATGAGGACGATTTTGTAGCACCATTACCAATCTTCCTTTCTCAAAGTTTCTAATAAATATTACTATGAGTGCAAATTTCGAACGTATAGCTATAGATTTGGGCCGTCAATTACAGACGAGATTTCCTAGTCTGCAAAAAAGTACTGGTGACGACAAGCCTATAGATAATGTAAACTTAACAGATAAAGATGCACGTAAGTTCAACTTTGATTTTGTTGATGAAAACGGACAAAAGTTAGTAAATGTCACCGTAAGTCTAAATGAAAAAGATGATGATGGAGGCGGTCCTGGATTGGATGTTAGCTGGAATGATCGTGTTAATAGTAGAGCTTGGGACAGGTTTATTCGCAGTATATTACCTAAATTTGCTCAAACACATGGTTTAAATTTTAACGCACAGAATCCAAGTCAAAGTAATCTAGTAAAAAGAAGTTCCGTTGGGGAAGGTAAGATGAATGAATCAAAATTATTTGGTACTAGTAAAACAAGCTACCAAGAAATAGGGGAAGCTAAAATTATTGTAAGGCACAGTCAGCCTATTAACTTTAATGCCCCAAATGGAAGAACACAACACATTGAAAATATCTATGTAGAAAATGCCATAGGTGAAAGATTTCGTTATCCAATTAAACACTTAAATGGTGCAAGGGCAATGGGACGTCATATAGCTGAAGGTGGTAGTTTTTTTGATGACATAGGTAATTACATTATTGGGTTGAGTGAAGAACTTAGTAAGCTAAGGGTATTTAAACACTATGTTGATCGTAGTCCTGTTGTAAGTGAGAGTATGAGCAATATACAGGAAAAAGTTATTGATCGTATTACAGGTATTAAAGAAGAAATACATAGCTTACAGACTAACAAATATTATAGTCAATTCAAAGAAAGTTTTAGAAAAAGTAAAAATGTCGACGTACCAGAGGATATCTTAAATGATTGGATTGACCGTTTAACTGTACGTAGTTTTAATGAAGAACTTAAAGACGCATTTCCATATATCTATAGACTAGTTGATGAAACACAGATACCTATTAAAGAACTTACAGCAGATGATATTCTTGAGGATGATAAAGAGAAAAAATACGATGATAATGATCCACCATTTGATCCAGATCCTCCTAAGAAAAAGAAAGAAGCTGGTGATAAAGCAGAACATGGCGGACATAGTCGTGCTAAACATCTTGCTAAAAGTGCTATGAAAGATGTTAAAGAATTTAGTACTTTTGAACGTTATCTAAATAAAATAGTCAGTGAGACAGATGATTTATTCAATGCTGATGAGGAAGTACAAGCACAGGCAATGGAAAGTTTAAAGAATTTATTTGCCAGTGAAGTACCTCTAGGGACAAATGGTAATAATGCTGTAGATAGTATATCTGGTGTTATTGATGAAAAAAAATTAAACAAAGCTTTTGAGTTGTTAGCGGATCTTGGTTTAGATGAAATGGATGCTAGACCAATCATCAATGAGTTTTTAAAATCATATGATGCAGAAAATGGAACAGATCTTAGTGATAAACTAGGTTATGAACCAGGAGTTTCATCAACTCCACCACCTCCTCCCGCACCAGAACCAGCAGCACCCGCACCAGAACCAGCAGCACCCGCACCAGAACCAGCGGCACCTCCTATGGATCCAATGGCAGCAGCAGGCGGAGCAGCACCTGGACCAATGATACCAAACCCAGCAGCAGCACTTCCTATGATGGAAGGAAAGATCATGCATCGTATAGTAGATGAAATATTTGAGCGTGTAAGTGGTTTCTTCAATGAAAATAATGGAACATTTACTATTGGTGAAGAAGGTTTTGTAACAAAGATGTGTAAGGAACTAAAAGAGAAGTATCATATTGATCCAAGACATCCAAAGTCAGAAATGTTTGATCGTATGGTAGAAGGTGCTTGTGCTAGAATTATAGAAAAGATGAAGCAAAAACATCAAGCAGATAGTGATCATGCTCGTATGTTAGAACTTGCTGGAATGATGCCAAATCAAGATGTGGAGGAAAATAGAGCTGCTATGCTAACATCTGATGAAATAGCCGCTATTTTGAGTAGAGAAAAAACCCAGGATCAAATAGATGCAGAAAGAGTAGCGAAAGGTCTTCCACCAAGCAGATCAGGTTGGACACCACCACCTACTACAGGACAAGTAAAGAAACCAGTTCAAGGTCAAGGTAATGTTAGAGAAGGTGATGAGTTAGGTAGAGTATTAAAAATAGCGGGATTACGATAGATTTAATCTACCTTTTTACTTGATTTAATAAATACAAACGCATACAATACAAGTATGCGTTTTGTTTGACAGGGCGTCAGACATATAGGCAAATTTAAACAACATAGGCAAATATAGGAGAAACACTATGGCAACTTTGGCAGAAATTAGGGCAAAACTTAAAGAGCAAGAACTTAAAGGCGGATCAACAGGAGGCGGAGACCTCACCATTTACCCCTTCTGGAACTTAAAAGAAGGCGGCGAAAGCACAGTAAGATTCCTTCCAGATGGCGATCAATCAAATACCTTCTTTTGGGTAGAGCGTGCTGTTATTAAACTTGAATTCGCTGGCATCAAAGGTGAAACAGACAATAAAAAGGCAAGTGTACAAGTTCCTTGTATGGAAATGTATGGTGAATCTTGTCCTATTCTAAATGAAGTCCGTCCTTGGTTTAAGGATTCCAATCTTGAAGCAATGGGTCGTAAGTATTGGAAAAAGCGTAGTTACTTATTCCAAGGCTTTGTAGTAGAAGATGGTCTTAAGGAAGATACACTTCCAGAAAATCCTATTCGTAGGTTCATTATTGGTCCTCAAATCTTTACTCTTATTAAAGGTGCTTTGATGGATCCAGAGATGGAAGATCTACCCACTGACGTAGTAAATGGTGTAGACTTTAAACTTATCAAATCAAGCAAAGGTGGTTATGCGGATTATGGCACCAGCAAGTGGAGTCGTCGTAGTCGTCCATTAAGCGAGCGGGAACAGGCAGCATTAAAAGAGCATGGCTTGTTTAATCTTAAAGATTTCCTTCCCAAGAAGCCCACTGAAGTTGAACTCAAGGTTATCAAGGAAATGTTTGAAGCCAGTGTAGATGGTGAAGCATTTGATATGGATCGTTGGGGTCAATATTACAAGCCAAGCGGGACAAGTGCTCGTACTGGTGATCCAATGGCCTCTGGTCGTAATACTGATACAGCAGTAGCATTAGATGAGCCAGACATGGATGATGAAGTAAAACCAACAGCTAAGGCAGTATCTAAACCTACCCCTAAAGCTACAGATGAATCAAAGAGCCCAGACAGTCGTGCTGGTGATATCTTAGCAATGATTCGAAATCGTAACAAGCAATAAAAAACTATATGACTCGGGCCTAGTGCTCGAGTCACCTATTGGAGATCAGTATGGTAAAGGCATTCGATTTAAGTAAATTTCGTAAAACATTAACAAAAAGCATTGACGGACTTGGTGTAGGCTTCAATGATCCTACAGACTGGGTCAGCACTGGCAATTATGCTCTAAACTATTTGATTAGTAGTGATTTTAAGAAAGGTGTACCACTTGGTAAAGTCACTGTATTTGCTGGTGAAAGTGGTGCAGGTAAGAGTTATATCTGTAGTGGTAACCTAATTAAAAATGCTCAAGAACAAGGTATTTTTGTTGTACTAATTGATAGTGAAAATGCATTAGATAAAGCTTGGCTTGAGGCATTAGGCGTAGATACTGATGAAGCTAAACTTCTTAAACTTAATATGGCAATGATTGATGATGTTGCCAAAACTATTAGTGAGTTTATGAAGGAGTATAAAGCTATGCCAGAAGATGCTAAGCCTAAAGTATTATTTGTTATTGATAGTTTAGGTATGTTGCTTACCCCTACTGATGTAGATCAGTTTGAAGCAGGTAATATGAAAGGTGATATGGGTCGTAAGCCCAAAGCATTAACTAGTCTGGTACGTAATTGTGTTAATATGTTTGGTAGTCATAATGTAGGACTTGTTGCTACTAATCATACATATGCTAGTCAAGATATGTTTGATCCAGATGACAAGATCAGCGGTGGCCAAGGCTTTATCTATGCATCAAGTATTGTAGTTGCCATGAAGAAACTTAAGCTAAAAGAAGATGAAGATGGTAATAAGATCAGTCAGGTAAAGGGTATTCGTAGTGCCTGTAAGATCATGAAAACACGCTATGCTAAACCTTTTGAAAGTGTGTATATGAAAATCCCATATGAGACAGGTATGGATCCTTATAGTGGTCTAGTAGATTTATTTGAAGAAAAGGGTATCCTAGTACAACAGGGTAATAGGCTTAAGTTTGTAGATAGCAGTGGTAAAGAACATCTATTTTACAGAAAAGAATGGAAAAGTGATAAATTAGATATGATAATGGCGGATTTTCCCAATATCAAAACAAAAGATGAAATCATTTTAGAGGAAACTGTAGAACATGAATGATACACAAATTGGAGAAATATGGCTATTCTTCAAGGAATATTTGCGTAAGGAAGATATTAGCAATGCTGCGGAAGCTTTTGTAGACCTATTAGCAGATTTTAATATTAAAGATAAGGTATTACAAGGAGCAGTAGGGTTTGACCCAGATTTAGATACAGCTATTGAGTACTATTTAGAAGATGATAGCGAAGAAGAATATGAAGAGGATTATGACGAAGACGACGAGTACTAATAATGTGGTACTCTAAGATATTAAAAGATATTACTTTATTGCCTGATGCTATTGAATACTATACTGACGAGTTAAGCCAAGCTAAATTGGATACTCGTATAACGGGAAATATTGAGAAGGCAGCAGCAAGTATGCCTGGTATAGTAGAACATAGATTTGGGCAGTTGCAGGAGATTGAAGCTATTTTAGAGTATTTAAATATTGAACTTCGTAGTTTAAAAAGTCAACATTTTCGTAAGTATTTGGAAAGTTATCAACGAGCTTTAAGTAGTAGGGATTGTGATCGTTATGTAGAAGGTGAACCAGATGTAGTTGATATGGAAAAAATTATCAACGAGTTCGCCCTTCTACGTAATAAATGGTTAGGAATCACAAAGGCATTGGATATCAAGCAATGGCAGCTAAGTAATGTAATTAAATTGCGAACAGCGGGGATGGAAGATGCAACCTTATGAACACGTAGAAAAAACTTGGGGTTATTATCGTGTATTTTACGAAAATGGTCCTGAAACAAAAGTTAAGGAGTTAGTTTGTAACTCACATAGTAAACTAAGTCTTCAGCGTCATTTTGATCGTAAAGAATTATGGTTCTTTATGGAGGGTGAGGGGTATATTAATACACTTAATAGTGGTGATGAACTTGTGCGTATGGGCCCCTATAGACAGTTTGATATCGCATTTATTGATTATGGGGAATGGCATCAGTTAGTAAATGAAGGTTCTGTGCCAATTAAGATAGTTGAAATACAGTATGGTCGTAAATGTGTTGAAGAAGATATAGAAAGAAAGGTACTATGAACGAAGATCTTAAAAAAGTATTTGAAATAGCTAACTTTATGAATAGCCTTAATAATCAAAAAAGAGAATTATTTGAAGAATTTAACCAAAGTCTCTTTCACTTCAAGGATGGTCATGTATTTAAGGCTACTTCGGAGTTTATATCGTTTATCAGTGCTTTAACCAGTAATAGTATCAACTCTATTGTACTTTTAGATGTTAATAATGAACCTTACAATGTAGAAGATGTTAAACAATTTTTAGAAGATATAATATCTATTTATGTTGAAGCAACAAACTCGTACTATTATAATTATAAGAAGCTAACTCAAAGTAGGAATATTGAATCATTAACGATAAAATGACTAATGGTATTTTAATATTTGCTCAACAAACTGATTTTGATTATATCAAGCTAGCAGAAATATCGGCACTAAGGGCTAAGAAGTATTTAAAAATTCCAATTTCCTTAGTTACTAATACTAATTATAAAAATTTAGATAATATTTTTGACAAAGTTTTCATAGTAAAAACAAAATCCGTTCAATATAGAAACATATACGATGGGGAAAAATCTAACTCTATCAAATGGTTAAATTTTGACAGACATAAGTGTTATAACTTAAGTCCATATGATAACACTTTAGTAATAGATGCTGATTATATAATATCATCAAACCATTTGTTGTACTGTTTTAATAGTGATAAAGATTTTTTAATTTTTAACAATGATTATTACTTTATTGATTCACCAATTAAAGACGAATTTAAATATATTAATGAATTTGGAGTCGATTTTTATTGGGCCACAGTGTTCTTTTTTAAAAAAACAGAAAAAAATAGATTATTTTTTACTCTAATAGAATATATTAGGAATAATTGGGAATACTATAGGGCCTTATATTCCATTAATGATATCAAGTTTAGGAACGATTTTGCTTTTAGTATGGCAATAAATTTAATGTATACTAAATTATCTTCTAAAGAATTTAGTTTTATACCTGGCAAGTTGTATTATACTATTGATAAGGATTCTTTAATATATTCAAATGATAGTAGTTTAAGTTTTCTGATGCATAATAATTCCTGTGTAAGAACAAGTGGGTTAGATATTCACGTAATGAATAAGAATAGTATATTAAGGTGTTTAGATGACTAGAGGTCATGTTATTTTCGCTCAAAATTCTAATATTAATTATGTTAGACGAGCGTATGCGCTCGCTTTAAGTATTAAAAAGTTTAATAAAATCAACCAAGTTTGTTTGATTACTAACGATTCTATACCTTTAGAATATATTATAGCATTTGATCATATAGTTCCTATACCTTGGGGTGATATGGCGTCAAACTCTGAATGGAAAATAGAGAACAGATGGAAAATAATATACGTCAGTCCATTCAAAGAAAATTTGGTATATGATTCAGATATGATATTGTTGTCTAGTAACGATCATTATTGGTATCATTTGCAAAATTATGATATAGCATTAACCCAAAATGTCATCGATTACAAAGGTAACAGTATCACCTGTAAAAATAATCCATATAGAAATGTATTTTTTAATAATGATCTACCTGATGTTTATTTTGGGTTACATTATTACAAAAAAAACAAAATAAGTTTAGAATTTTATAAATGGTTAGAATACATTATTAAAAATTGGACTCTTTTTTCAAATGAGTTCACTAAAAAAAGTACACAAAAATCACCAAGTTTAGATGTTGCAAGTGCTCTTGCTATGAAGTTTGGTAATTTTAATATTACAAATGATATATTGTCATTTATACATATGAAACCTTTGATACAAGGGTGGAATAAGAACGCTATTGAAACTTGGATAGATTACACATATTATGATTTTAATAAGGATTGCATATTGAGTATAGCTAATACACAACAATCTGGGTTATTTCATTATACTGATGATGCTTTTTTATCAGATGAGATTATAGAATATTTAAAGACATAATATGCAACAAGAAATACTTTTAGAACCAATAGAGTTACTTAAAACAAACTTCTATCTTTACTATGATAAAGAGGGACATATTACAGACTTATTGAATTATAAAAAAGAAGGACAAGATTATATCGAAGTTACAGAGGACTTTGTTACTGAATTTAGAGAAAGTAATAAAGAACTAACAAATTTTAAAGTAGAAATAGGCAGTAATTTTAAAATTAGTAGAATTGTAAATGAAGTTCAATTAGGATCTTTAATCAAAGTAAATAAAACGATTAATAATCCAGAAATACTTATAAAAGTAACTAAAACGTCACTGTCATTTAAGTTATTAATTAGTGAATTATATAATACTATGAATTTAACAGACATTTTTAATTTTTACATTGTAAAAAAAGATAATATGAATTTTTTAGTATCTATAATAGCTATAAAATATAGTAACTTGATAAAAGGTCATAAGATAAGATATAGTTTTAATAATGAAGAAGAAGTTATTGTAACTATAAAATATTTTAATTCTTATGGGATAGTCTATGAGTAAAAAGATTAAAATAATTGACTGTGATTTAGTATATCTTAGTTATGATGAGCCTAATAAAGAATGTAATTATGCTGATTTAAAGAAAAAATTTCCTTGGGCTAAACGTGTAGACGGTATACATGGTAGCGATAGTGCTCACAAAGCCTGTGCTAAACTTGCAGAAACCGATAGGGTGACCATTATTGACGGTGATAATATAGTTAAGCCTGAGTTAATGAGCCAAGTTATTGAACTTATAGATGAAGCAGATACTAATAATTGTGTACTTTCCTTTCCTGCTCAAAATATAATTAATGGTTTAATATACGGAAATGGTAGTATTAAAAATTGGCCTACACAATTAGTATTAGATATGCGTACACATGAAAACGCTGACCCTAATAACGATAAAACACAGGTTGATTTTTGCTGGGATATTAAATATTTACAAATGAGTAATTGGATGAGTTGGGTCTATAATAATGCTAGTCCACAACAGGCCTGGAGAGCTGGTTTTAGAGAAGGTGTTAAAATGTGTTTATTAGAAGGTATTAGGCCTACTTTAGATAAACCTTTTGATAAACAAGTTCATTGGAAAAATTATCATAGATTATTAACTTGGATGAATGTAGGTAGTGATGTAGAAAATGGGTTATGGGCTATATACGGGGCTAGATTAGGTTGTTATATGACCATGCTCACAGATTGGGATCACAATAATGTTAGGACCTTTAGTTATCTTAATGATTTATATGATAATATCAAGCCTAATAGTTTACAATCATTGAAATCAGAAATAGAAAGATTAGGCATTACACTAAAGGATGATTTACAAATACTAACGGGTTCTAATTACTTAGATTCTGATCAAAGTAGATTTTTTAAGGCAGTATTTACTAATCCTCCTAGACTTAAAAATGATTGGATTATTGAAAATGTATGATATGGTTTTTATAAGTTATAATGAACCAAATGCTGATGCCAACTATATTAAGCTAAAATCTAGATTTCCTTTAACTAAAAGGGTACATGGCATAAAGGGTATTCATAATGCTCACGTTGTTGCTGCTGAAAAGTCTTTAACCAATATGTTTTGGGTAATAGACGGTGATGCAGATGTTTTAGATACTTTTAATTTTGATTTTAGAACAAGAAATTATGATACAGTTTATGTATGGCGTAGTATTAATCCAATAAATGATTTGGAGTATGGTAATGGTGGTGTAAAATTATTACCAAGACTAATGACGATCAATATGGATATGACCAAACCAGATATGACTACAAGTATTAGTGATAAATTTGTTCCTGTAAATGTAATTAGTAATATTACAGCATTTAATAGCGATAGTTTTAGTACTTGGAAAAGCGCATTTAGAGAATGTTGTAAATTATCCAGTAAAACTATTGATAGACAAAAAACCGACGAAACAGAATATAGATTAAACAGATGGACTAATTTTGGCAGTAATAGACAATTTGGCCAATATGCCATAGATGGAGCAAAAGCTGGTGCTCATTATGGTTTGAATTATGGTAAAAATAAGGAATCTATGCGTAAAATAAATGATTTTGATTGGTTAAAAGAACAATTTGAGGCTTATTATGAGTGAAAGTACAACCGGCGCAGAGTTTTTACTAGGAATTGAGGAATATTTACGATATATTAATCAGGAGAGACAGGCTGATAGCATTCATACTTTATCAAGAACTTTTGCTAGTGAAGATGTTTTACGTAATACAATACGTAGTTTTATGCAGGATTTAAGTTCAATTTTACAGGATAATTTTAAGGACCTAGCTGATTTATTACATGGTGTTGTTAAGTCTAATGATTCTAATAGAGTTCTTCTTCAGTACTTAGGTAAACAAATTAATCAACAAGATTTAAAGGATTTAATATACGCTACAATTAAGAGTGAAACTAATGAATTAGCATTAAAAGCCTTATGTCAGTATATTAATAAAAAAATAGAAAATAAATTTACTAAGGATCTAATACATGGATTTATTAAGTCTGAAAATGATCTAGTTAAGTATAAAGCTTTATTGAATTATGTTGGACAAAATATAGAAAATCAATATTTGAGTGATTTATCTAAAGCAATAAGTAGATCAATAGATAGTAAAGACTTTGAAAATGATTTTATAAAATATTATCTTGCTATGTTAGATAGGAGATATTCAAACGATAAACTTTTTAGAGGTATTAACAATTTAATAAAAAGTGATGTTAAAAGAACTATTATTAATGATATTTTTAGCAGAGGTCAAATTCGCAGTAAAATATGGTTAGTTGAAGAATTAACGAAAATAGAAACTAATTATGATAATGTTTTAGTTTTAGCAGGATGGTTTGGACAATTTAAATCCATTTACGAAAAGAAATGTACTTATAGTAAAATGCGTATAGTGGAAATTGATAAACATGCCTGTGAGACTAGTGATTATATTTTCAATTTAAGCAATTTAGAAAATCATAAAGTTAAAAGTGTACTTGCTGATATTAACAATTTAACTTTGCACAAAAATGGATATGAGTGGACTATTAGTAATTTTAAGGATAAAAATGTTTATCAAGAAAAATTTAGCCCAAACTTGATTATAAACACTAGTGCAGAACATATGACTGAAGAGTGGTTTCACCAAATTAGATTTAAGGAGATAGAAACTGATCCTATTATAGCTATACAGAGCAACAATCTATTTGACATACCAGAACATGTTAATTGTGTATATAGTATTGACCATATGAAGAAAAAGTTTCCGTTAAGCAGGATATTATATGAAGGTGAATTACAATTAAAAGGTTATAAGAGAGTTATGATGATAGGTAGAATATGATTGATCTGGAAACTTTAGAGCTACGTGAATTGCAAAAAGAATCTGCTAGAGCCTTAGCAGTCATGGAGGCTACTAATAATAATATTTATAAGTATAATGTGCAGGCACATCATAATAGCCAAAATTGGTATAAAGTTGTAATTAAGGACTATATTGAAAAGTATGGTGATATGCCTAGTAAAATTGGTCCAGCTAAAGATATTAAAATAATCATAGAATAATGCTTTACAAATATAGTGAAATTAAAACAGTTCATTTAGAAATAACAGATAAATGTAATGCCGCCTGTCCTATGTGTGCAAGGAATATTAACGGCGGAGAGGATAACCCACAGTTACCAAATACTGAACTTTCTTTACAAGATATAAAGAAAATATTTGATACTCAATTTATAGAACAATTAGAACGTATTTATATGTGTGGAAATTATGGAGATCCTATAGCAGCCAAGGATACATTAGAAATATTTGAATATTTTAGAAATAATAATAAAATAATGTTAAGTATGCACACTAATGGATCTGCTAAAAAACCAGAATGGTGGGCAAAATTAGCTAGAGTAATTGGTCGTAAAGGATATGTTGTTTTTAGTTTAGATGGTTTAGAAGATACTAATCATTTATATAGACAAAATACCAAATGGTCAAAAATTATGGAGAATGCCCAAGCATTTATTGATGCAGGTGGTCGTGCCAGATGGGATTTCATAGTTTTTGCACATAACGAGCATCAGGTAGAAGATGCAGAAGCATTGGCTAAAAAAATGGGTTTTGAAAAATTTCAATACAAAAAATCAGCTAGATTTTTTAGTAATGTAGCAGGTACTACAAAAGAAATGCATCAGGCTAGTAATCGTAAAGGAGTTCCTACAACATTGTTACAGATTCCTAGCAATCCTAAATATAGAAATGCTGCTATTGATAAAATGTCAGAGGTAGCAAAAGAAGATAGTAAAATTAAGTTTTTACCTTCAAGGGTAATAGATATTGAAGGTACTCTAACAAAACAATATTTTAGTAAAGATGTAACCAAAAAAAAGCCTATGGAAAAAGAATGGGATACTGTTCCAATTAAATGTAAAGTAGCAGAAGAAAAAAGTTTATACATTTCAGCAGAAGGTATAGTTCAGCCTTGTTGTTGGACAGCAGGACAGATGTATCTTTGGTATTATGAACCTCAAGGTGGACAGATATGGGACTATATAAACCAAGTAGGCAAGGAAAATTTATGTGCTATTAATAGAGATTTAGAATCAATTGTAAATGGCAAGTATATGCAAGAGCTTATTCCAAACAGTTGGCAAAAATCAAGTTGTGCAGATGGAAAATTAGCTATTTGTTCTAAGATATGTGGAACAAAATATGATCCATTTGCGGAGCAGTTTAAGTGAAAAGAATAGCAATAGAATATGTAGATATACGTAGATATGATTAAATAGATTATGAATAACAAATATCCATCAAAAACTTGGTGTATTCTTCCATGGGTACATCTAAGTACTCGTCCAGACGGAAGTATGCGTGTATGTTGTACTGCTAATGCAAGTGGGGTAGGTCCAAGCAATGATAATAAAGTAGGAGGACCACAGGTTGGAGTTATAAAAGATGATGTAGGTCTTCCAAGTAATCTGAATATTATGGATTTTCAAACTGCTTGGAACAGTACTTACATGAAGAATGTTAGAAAACAAATGCTTGCAGGAGAAAAACCACCTAGTTGTTTAAAGTGTTATAAAGAAGAAGAATCAGGACATAATAGTAAAAGGATGTGGGAAACAGAATATTGGAGCCGACGTGTTAGTATAGAAAAATTATTAGAACAAACTGATATAGATGGCAGTGTTCCTCCACATCTTACCTATATTGATTTAAGGTTTGGAACAAAATGTCAATTAGGGTGTATCATGTGTAGTCCTCACGATAGCAGTGGGTGGATAAAAGATTGGCAAGCTATATATCCTAAAATTGAAAATAGTAGTGTAAAAAAGATTTGGCAATGGGATAATAAGGGAAGTATTAATGGTAGTAGTTATAATTGGCATAAACAAAATCCTGTATTCTGGGATCAATTTTATCAACAAATACCTAATATGCAGCAGGTATATTTTGCTGGGGGAGAACCATTAATCATTGATGAGCATTATGAAATTCTTGAGGAAATAATCAGACAAGGTCGTGCTAAGGATATTGAAATTAGATATAATAGTAATGGTGTAGAATGGCGTGATGACTTGTTTGACTTGTGGAAACATTTCAAGATAGTAAGGTATCATTATAGTGTTGATAGTATAGGTTCTATGAATGAATACATAAGGTATCCTAGTAAATGGGAACGTACATCTGAAGTTTTTAGAATATTAGATGAACAAACTTCTAACAATGTTGAAGTTACTATAGCCTGTGCAGTACAAGCTCTTAATATATATTATATTCCCGAATTTTTAAAATGGAAATTAGCCCAAAATTTTAAAAAAGTAAATATGTGGCCATTAGGAGCAGGTGGAATTAATTATCATTTTGTGTATTGGCCTGCTTTTTTAAATGTAAAAGTTTTACCTAACTGGTTTAAAGACAAATGTGAGCGCAAATACGAAGAATTTATACCTTGGTTTAATGAAAATTGGGAATTATGTGTTTCAGAAAAAGATAGATCTAGAGTTAAAAAAGATCAATGGTTATCTAATTCTTACGGAGTAAAAAGATTAAGGGGTATGATCAAATTTATGAAAAGTGAAGATTGGTCAGTTAGACTTCCTGAGATGAAAGATTATTTAGAAAAAATAGATGTTCATAGAAGAATAAGTTTTTACAAAACATTTCCTGAAATGAAAGACATTTTTGGAGATTACAATGTATAAAGAATTATTTGGAAATCAAAAAAATATTATCCCTGTTCAACGTGAATTTAGGTCTATGACCAGTCGTTGGAAAGATGCTTTACAGTACGAAACATATTTGCCAGACTTATCTAAAGAATATGCTAGAAATGCAATGCGTCAAATTTTTGAACCAGCAAAGACCAGTGATATATTATTTGATTTAGAAGAACTGTCTTGGCTTTATGCTTTTGCGTTCGGCTGTTGCCATAATGTAAGGCATAATGCTAATGGAACAATTTTTATTAGTGGAAATCACGATTTTATTGTGACAAAATTTTTAGATAAGCTAGAAGGTATTCTTCCTGGATGCTCACAGAGTCCGCAGATCGGGGGCAATTTCTTTATTACTCCAACTCAATACGGCTTGCATAACGATAGTACACGAAGAACTGATTGGGAAAATAGCTTGTCTGGGGTGCCTGAAGATTCTGAGTTTAGAAGATTTACTCCGTGGAGAAACATCATCATTCCACTTTGGATAGCCTACCCACAGGTAGTAAGTCACGGTGTTTGGTTCGAACAGCGACATTTAGATTTCGCGCACGTTTATAATCATGGAAAAAAGATTGCAACACCTGCAACCACTTATCCTATTGTAACAGATCATTCGACTATAGATTTTTATAACCAAGTCGGCGAATTAATTTCAAAAGAAAAAAATCTTATAAAATACGATAAAGAACATCATTCAAATTATTTGTGGCATACACCGAGAGAAAGATTAACTGGCCTAACTCCAGAAAGTACTATAGAATGGGAACCAGGAAAGCCAATTATTTTTGATGCTGTGCAGTTACACGCTACAAATCCAGGAACTAATATTAATTACACAACGTTGGGTCCATCTTATCAAAGTAAACCCGATGTAAGATTATTCGAAAAAACTAGAGCGGTAGAAGAAAAAGCCAGCGGAAGAATTGTGGAGAATGTTTTACTTGGCCACGAAGAATGGGAAATCAAAATGGGTTTACTATTAACTTTTCTTAAAGAAATAAAATGAATTCAAAAACTTTTTGTGTGATGCCTTGGAATAGTTTAGCAACTAATGCCTCTGGTGTTTACAGAGTTTGTTGTAACAGCACTCCTGGAAAAAATACTATCAAAGATGAAAACGGAGAACCTTTAAAAATTTATTCTCACACCCCTAGTCAAATTTGGAACAGTCCTACTTATACAACAATTAGGAAACAAATGCTAAATGGTGAAAGACCAGATATGTGTGAGCGTTGTTTCAAAGAAGAAGATTCTGGAATAGACTCTGCTAGGGTCAATTGGAACAAAAAATGGTTTGATTCAAAAAAAGAATACAAGACAGTAGAAGAACCAAAAATTCAATATGTTGATCTCAGACTTGGCAATTTATGTAATCTACGTTGCAGAATGTGCAATCCCTATAGCAGTAATCAATGGGTTGAAGAATGGAATCAGGTAGTCAACAAAGCTGAATTAGTACCTAACTACCCTATTTCTAATCAAGAATCAAAGCGATTATCATCGATGAACTGGCCCACCAATCCAAAAACTTGGAAAAGCCTAATTGAAATAGCAGATACTATCGAAGAAATTTATCTTACAGGCGGTGAACCAACATTGGCTGTAGAGCAGTATATTTTGTTTGACATTCTTATAAAAAAAGGATTGTCAAAAAACATCAAACTTAAGTATAATACCAACTTAACTAACATTCCTAAAAAGATGTTAGAATATTGGGATCAATTTAAATTTATACAAATAAATGCTAGCATAGATGCGTATGGAGATTTGAATAGATATATTAGATATCCCACAGCTTGGAGTAGTGTAGAAAAAAATATGAATAAATTTGTTACAATGCCTAATGTAGAAGTTCAGCTACACTGTACTGTGCAAATTTATAATATTTTAAATATTAATGAACTATTTGACTGGATGAAAAATTATCCTAGCGTAAAATTATACCTTAATATTTTAAATCACCCAAGAAGCCTTAATATAAGAATCTTGCCAGCAGAATTAAAAAAATTAGCGGAATCTAGATTGAATTCTTATTTAGATTTACCCAAAGTCAGAGAAACTATTAACTATATGAATTTTATAGATGAAAGTCAATATTTGCAAGAATTTTTTAATTACAACAATACTCTTGACAGTTTGAGAGATCAAAGCTTCTATGCTTTAGTACCAGAATTTAAACCCTATAACACTTAAATAGTATAACTGGAGATCAGTATGGAATGGTTAAATTTAATATCACAAAGAAGAACAATTTATAGATGGAACAACCAAGTTCCTTCTAGATCAGTAGTAGACCAAATCATCAACGAAGTCCATAATTATTGTCCTAGCAAACAGAAAAAAGTTCCATTTTGGATTGATGTAGTAGATAATACAGATCCTAACATAGCTCCAAATGCTGTACAGCTCTTAGAAAAAAATAAAACTTTTATTCAAAAACAGGTAGCAGGATGGATAGCCAAAAACGTGCAACAAGGTGTAAGTCCTTTTAACGGTTACGTTTATGATGCTTCTAAGTGTGAAAGAGATGTAGGATTTATTGTTGCTTCTTTAAGATTAGATATCAGGTACGGAACAAATCAATATATTAGAGACAGTGCAAAAACTTATTGGGATCCTCAGGGTCAATCAAAAGTAAGAAAATTTGCTGAATTGTCTACATATGTCTACGTTAAAGATTTAATACAAAACTATATTTTTAAAAATATTTCAGCACCCTTGACCCAGACTCAAGTTACTCAATATATCAATAATATTCTTATTGCAGAATCTTCTGCAATTACCCGAGTAGGTTTAGATATCGATAGTCTTAGAAGTATTATTCAAAACGGATGGTCAAGTTTGCCAACATTAGTTTCGGGAGTACCTCGTTTAAGAATGAAAATTTGGGAATCTGTAGATAGAAAAGGTGATAATAAAATTGATGATATTAGGAATCCTCAGGTATTGGCTCCTTGGCTTTTAATTTTTAGCTATCGAAATTTAACCTCAGCTGAAATTGGATTAAACAAAGAATTAACAAATGCTTCGATTTTTAATGAAGTTAGACAAAATGAAATTGGTATAACTAGTATGTTTTCTATGCTAAGTGCAGAAGATAAAGGCATAGATACAGCGTTTTGTGCCTGTATTAGAAATAAGTCAGAAATAGCTAGTTTTTTAGGACATTCGCCTAATGAAATTCCTGTAGTTGCAATTGGTTTAGGTTACAAAGATACTACCCCAGGCAGCAGTTATTTCAATCCGTTAATCTTAGATCAAAAAAATATTCCGGATTCAAACTTCGATACAAGGCCATCAAAAGACAAGTATATTAAATATCACGTTTCATGAAGTTATTAATCACAGGCAATCCAAATTATGGAATAGCCAAAGAATTGCATAAAATATATCCTACAGCTTTCTTTGCAAGCAGATCTACAAATTTTGATCTAACATCTCAAAAAGATCAATTGAAATTAGCTGAGCTAGTGTTAGACTATGATATTTTTATAAATTGTGCAGCACTATATAAATTTAATCAGTCAATTTTATTAGATACAGTTTACAAAAAATGCATAGAACATAAGCATAATCCATATATTATCTGTATTGGATCTACTACAGATCGTGTAAAAAAAAGCGGAGCTTGGCTTTACAATGCAGAAAAAAAAGCGTTGCGAGACTACTGTAATACTCTGGGATTGAACGGTGTTTGGGGGAAAGCTCCTAAGATTACCCTAATTAGTTTTGGAAGCCTTAGTAATGTTCAACATAAACATCCCGAAAGAAAATGTATGCCTATTGAAAAAACAGCTAAATATATTAAATGGTTAATAGATCAACCAGCTGATGTTTGTATAAATGAAATAAGTATAGATCCGTTACAGTATGAATAAGTTATTAATTATTGGGGATAGTTTTGCAGATCCCGGACCTAGGCAATTCCATCCTAGCCCCTCTTGGACAACTATATTAGAAAAAGAATCCGGATACCAAGTTGTAAACAAGGCCAGAGGCGGATCGGGACTTTATTATGCGATCAAATGCTTTAATGATTTACAAGAAAATTTTGATAAAATACTACTTACAGTTACGAATCCGGGAAGAATTTATGTACCTATTCTAGGTAGCAAATTTACTAATCAAGATCACAGCATACATCATCATACTCAAAACACTTTTTATAATGAAGTTTGGAAACAAGAATTAGATAAATCGGATAAAGATTATATAATAGGGTTGAAAACTTTAGATGCTATCTCGGCCTATTATGCCTATGTGTACAATTTCGAAGAACAACGGTATTATCATAAACTTATGTTGGACGACTTAAAACGCAGACGTCCTGATATTATTTTTGTTCCCGCTCTTTTTCCAGCCTTGCCAAATCAAACTAATCCTGTTTGTTTGAACGACATCAGTGAAATGGAGCTAAAACATTATGGATTAACCTACGAACATATCAACGGATTCGATCTTAGAACTGATATTCGAAGATGTCATATGAGTGTAGAAAATAATAGAATATTAGCAGAAAAAGCCAAAGGTTGGTTAAAAGGTGATCCTGTTCAGATTGATGTAAACGATTTCAAAAAACCAACAGAACCCATTGATGTTTATTTTCCTTTAAGAAAAGTATGGACAGCAAACCTGAATACAGCAAACCTGAATTAAAGTGGAGCGCCTATGACTTCACGAAGATACCATATGATGACATTGTTCGAGTTGGACAACGAACAATGTTATATAAAGATCTGTTTACTGTAAGTTGGTTGTTAGGAAGATTTTGTAATTATCGATGCAGCTATTGTTGGCCCTACGCACGAAGCGATACTAAAGATCATAGACCAACAGAACTATGTTTAAAAACCATAGACGAGATTAAACGACAAGCTCGTGAACGTAATTTCAATAGTTTTCATTTTAGTCTAAGTGGAGGAGAACCTACGTTTCATCCTGGATACATTGATATATTGAATTATCTCAATGATGATTCAAATAATACTAATTATACTAGCGTTCATATGACCAGCAATATGAGTCGACCACTACGCTGGTTTGAAAATCAATATTGTCCTGCTGTAAGTAAGTTTCATAGAGCAAGTATTACAGCAAGTTTACATACTGAACATGTTAATAGTAGAGAAAAAATGCAGGATTTTGCAGATAAGCTTATCTTGTGTCAAGAATATGATGTGCAAATCACTATTAATATGGTAATGGTACCAGAATGGTTTGATAGAGACTTTGATAATGCTTTATTTTTTCATAATCAAGGAATAAATGTAACATTAAAACCTCAAAGTGATCCTACAGCAAGTAGGGTAGTTGATGGTTATACAAAGGAAATGTTAGCTAAATTACATAATGGAATGCCTCAACGGGCTTTTACGGAAGATAAAGCTACTAAAGGACAAAAAGTTAAAAGACCAGAACCAAAATTTTATAAAACTCCAGATCCAATTTTTAGAGAGGAGAATAGCAAAATACCACAACATTTTCAAGTAGAATTTATAGATAATAAGAAAAAAATATGGTATATGGATCAGGCTGAAAGATTCAATGCTTTTAATTTTAATAAATTTAAAGGGTGGGAATGTAGCAGTGGATATAGAGGTATAATAATTAGAGAACCAGATGGAAGTATAAAGCGAAGTTATAGTTGCTATGATATTCCTATTGGTAATATTGAAACTGGGTTTAAGTTATACGATGGACCAAAACCTTGTTCTAGTCCTAGCTGCGTGAGTAGTGCAGACAGCAAAATACCCAAAAGAGCTCCAGGCACTCAACTTCCATTATGGCCAGGTGATAAAAGTTATGTAAAGTCAGCAACCAACGGAAATACTTTAGATATGACGTCAGCACAAATTTTAGCTACTTCTTGATGCTCGAGTTGAGTACCATTAGCACTGCGTAGTTCAATATAGTGTATCCAACTACGTAGAGTACCATTCATATATAACTTACTTTCCATTATACCCTCAGGCAATACAGCACGAGCCTGTTCTTTGGCTATGCCATTATTGACAGCCCAAGTATAGGCTTTTCTAGCGGCCTTAATGACTTCTTCTTGTTGTTGAATCCACTGTTCTCGGAGTATACTATGTTCAATGGTAGCATCGAGTTCAATACTGTTTTGTCTATTTTTGGTGTCCTGCAAACGGGCTTCTCTAAGTACGAAAGAGAGGTCTCGAGTAGGGTCAGCGTATCGCTGGGAGAACTCTTGGAAACTAAAACTTCTGTGTCTGAGTATTTGACGGGCAATGTCTCTTGTGGTTGTAATTTCGACGCAGGCACTGACCATTTCCAGTGGGCTCCAGTGTTGGTGCTTAACCAAGTATCTGATGAGTCGTTCGCTTGTCTCCGTGTTGAGCTGATTGCTTGGATTGGAGACACGGGCGCAGAAAGCAACAAGGTCCTGCGCATCCTCGATACCGTTAAATCTAAATTCCTCAGTGGGTTGGGAGTAGGAGACAAGTTTAACATTCATTTGAGCCTACGTTTTAGAAATTTATTTGTTTGCTTAGTTACATCACGTTTAATTTTATCTGTATCTAATTTAAAATCTATACTATCAATATGACGTTTATAATTCATTATGATTTCATATATATTTCTTTCTATTGATTGCCAGTTTTCGTTTCTAAATTCTGGTTTAATATCAATGTTCCAAACTCTTTTATCCTTGAACTTAACATGCACTCCAGATAGATATTGGATAGGTACTACATTAAGTTTAACTTCGTCAAATATTTCAGGCCAACTTTCCACGACATCCTTACTTAGTTTTTTTACTAGCATTTCGTTTGGTCGGAACTAATTCTTCCGCTTGTCTCCTAAGTTCAGCAGCCTGTTTACTTAGCTTATCTGCTTCGCCTCTTAGTTTTGTAGCACGTTGTTCAGTTGTTAGTTCTGGCTCAATGGTTTGGGCTTGAACGATTTCAGTATCAGTATTTGTTACAGGAACTTCGTTTACCTGTGCTATGTCTTGCACCTCAACGTTTGGATCTTTTCTAGTGTCAGTTAGGGCTAAGTCATTCACAGCAATTCCTTTTTGTTCTGCAATCATCATATTAAGCTCGTCTAGCCTAATAGTTGTTTGGAAATTAGGAATCATTTCTACTTCTGATGTAGGAATTTTAACTAGCTTACCTTGTTTATGCAGGCTGGCTAACATAACACTGCCATCTGAAAAATGATTTCTTGCTAGTACTTCTGCAAATTCAAAGCTATTTTGAGCTGCATTACTTTCTACTAGACTAATTAAGGTATCGTGGTATGAATCCTGAACAGCTTCTGTGGGAATTACTAAACAGTTATAAGCATCACCTGGTAATGTTCTGTATGCAACGATACATTTCCTTTTGTTTTTAACAAACCTGCCTATGTGTTTTAAATTAGTCATTACCTTGTCCTTTTGATTGATCTAAAAATTTAGCTAATCTATTATATACTCTACCAACTGCTTCCATTTCATTAGCTTTAAATGATCCTCTACTATTTGTTATTTCGATAATTTGTTTTAATGCATTAAGGTCATTAATGTTTAGGTCATCATTTGATTGTTCTGGCTCACGCTCTGGTTCTTTTTCTGGAATCGATTTTGTAACCATGTTATCTCCTCAGTATACATCTATATATCTGGTTTAGGAGTAAATGCTTACAATTCTGAATAACTAAGTAAAAAGAAGCTTAATTCTTTTTCATTTTCAAAACCAATTTTAGTTGCATAGATTATAGTATTTGTGTGATCTAGTATTAAGGTTTGCCCTACATAATATCTGCCATTTAAGTTTTGATATATCCAATCATCTAAGTTCATACTACGATTAGGAGTAAAACGATTTATTGTGGTATAATGAAAATGGCGAGCCGAAAACCGCACTCGCCGCAAGTCCAACAAATTTAAAGGATTTGGCTTGCCATGCTTAAGAGCCATTAACCTTGTGCCTCTTCCTCATAGTAAGCATATGAGCCAAACGGTGGAACAATGCTAGTATTACCATGTATAATAAACAAAGTATCGCAATAGTTCTCATCACCCCAGGAACCATACGGCGTGCCATCAGTGAACACAATAAGCTTCTTAGGATTGATATCATGTTCTTTCATATAGTTATAATTGGCTTCAAAGTCAGTGCCACCACCACCTTTTAGTTCATAGCTCATGATATCATCATTGTAGCCATCAAAGTCTGCCTCATTGTAGACTCGAGTATCAAAACACCATACTTTGATCTTGAAGTCTTTGTATTCTTCCATAATGCCTTTGAGCTCGCTGAGGAAGTCTCTACCCATATCATCACTAATACTACCACTCATATCAAGACCAACACAGATGTCAATGGTCTCATCGTTTTTAAGACCTGGAAGTATAGCACCAGTATGCCACCCTTTACGATTGGGACGCTGGAAACTATAGTCATTCTTAATCAAACTTTGAATCTGTTGACGTAGCATTTGACGCCAATTGATCTTGGGCTCAGTAAGGTCTTTAATTAGTCTTGCTACACTAGCAGGAGTATTGCCTGCACCCGCGGCATTAGCAGCCTGCATAGTAGCCTCACGAACTTCATCACGGATCTGTTTGAGTTCTTCTTTAGTATATTGTGGACGATTACCTTTACCTTCCTGATCCCAGTCAATGTGTTCATCCAGTAATTTACCTAATGCCTCCAATTCCTCCTCATCATATTTTTCCATGAGTTCATCATAGATTTGTTCCGCACTCTTACCATAATGAGTAACATCATGGAAAATTGGAATCTTAGGAGGTTGGTCACCAATTTTGTCACGGATCAATTGACCATTTACGCAATAGTCTGCGGCAATGTTGAATACTCTACGATTACGTGCTTCAGTACGACCCATATGATCAAACACGTTATGGAGAATCTCATGAGCAACTACGAACTCTACGTTTTTAGTAGATAGACCTTCAAAGAATTCTCGATTGTAGTAGAGGGCACGACCATCAGTAGCCGCAGTTTGACACCAATCCGAGGCATCAATAATCTTCAAACGAGTAGCCATATTACCAAAAAATGGATGGCGTAATAACAAGCCAACACGGGCAATAATGATCTTGTCAATAATAGGGTCTAAACTATGTTGCATAATATCTCCTTAACAAAGTACATATTATAACAGGGGTCTATGCCCCTGTCAACTTATTTGCGCTCAGTAGCGGCACTAATGTACTTACCAAACTTTGCGTGGAAGTCATCAAAGCAATCAATTTCGTCTGGATCCAACGGAAGTTGATATTGGGTAAGAGCAAGTTTAGTGCTCATAATAACCAATTCAGTTTCAAAGTTCTCCATAATGAAGCTGAAGAAGTTATTAACCTGCTTGTTCCAATTTTTAGCCTTCTTATCCGATGCATCTTTGAGCTCATAGCACAGGCTAACTGCCAAACTGTACATAGCACTGATCTCTTTTGACTCCATCTTCTTTACCTTACCGTTAAGGATGTCAGTGGGGTCAGGCATCTTGCTGGATACTTTACGATGTGCCATAAACTTAATTGCCAAACCTTCACCTACTGCACCTGAGATAAGGTCAGTCAAGGTGTTGTCATCGCAGTCATCATCCTCAAGCAATTCACTGACAAAGGTCCAGCTACGTGGAGTAGCAAAAGCACGGCTTGAACTCTTTGGGTCAAAATCGTAAAGGTCTTTCTTTGAGAAGGTCAAGTAGCCAACTACATCCTTATGGATACGATTTTCGGTAGCCCAAAAACTATAGTCATCCCAATCTACCTTCATCTCTAAATGTACAAAACGATTAGCCAACGGAGCAGGCATACGATAAGTTACACCTTTGTCACCCTCGCGGTTACCAGCAGCCACCAATACTACATTCTTTGGAAGCACATAAGTACCTACACGACGATTAAGAACAAGTTGATAAGCCGCTGCCTGTACAGCAGGAGGAGCACTATTCATTTCATCCATAAAGAGGATGATCTTGTTGTGCTGTGATGCCATTTCCTCATCTGGTAATTCTACTGGGGGAGCCCAAACCATTTTGTTTGAGTTGCTATCAAAGTATGGGATACCTTTAATGTCAGTGGGTTCCCAAAGTGAGAGACGAACATCGATAACGTGAGCACCGATATCTGCTCCAATTTGTTTAACAATATCTGACTTGCCGATGCCTGGGGGGCCCCACAAGAACAAGGGACGCTGTTTAGCAAAGCCTTTGAGGATTGCTTTTTTGGCGCCACGCGGGCCTACAGTGCGACTTACAATCTCGGTCATTTTTGCTTCCTTATTAAAGTTGAAATAGTGTTGCTATGTTCGTATTATACGACAGCTCCACTATCTAGTCAAGCAAATTAGCCTCTTTTTGTTGCTTTTTGAGCGCCTTCATTAAGCCGTATTTGCGTATATCGTCAGCAAAGAAGTGTAGTTCAAACGCCTTCTTTTCACTGAAAACGGTGAGGCTGTGTCTGGTCAAGTAATATGGGCAATCCAAAAATTGATCAAAAAAGATAATTAATTGTGGATTGAGTTCGATTTCTTCGGTAAATGGAACAGTATAGTCTTTCAATTTCATTTCCGAAATCAAGTATTCGTAACCCTTTTCTGTAAGTCTCAACCCACCAACTTCTTTGGTACGAGTATTCATAAACCAAGTTTTATGATGAATACGTACATTGGCTTCGTCCGTACTCTTATTTTGAGTTTGAAGGAATATTTTGGTATAGGTCTTACTATTCATTTTTTAGAGTCGGTCCACTATTCAAAACTACTACAGTGAAGTCTCTACAATCGAATTGGAGGTTTAGTTTTTTAGCAAGATTGATCGCATGTCCAGGATTACTAAAGGCCACTTTTTTATATTTAGGTCCTGGATAGCTAATCATACTGCTAAAACTTTTTAAATTAAATGGACGACCTTTATAGAACACAGCCCAAATAGCCTCTGCTTCCAAAATTTGATCTGTTTTGAAATTCTTTTTACTGGTATGTTCTAGTAATACTTTTGGTTTAGGCCTGCTCATAGATATGTGTACTCAATTATACACATATATTTATCCAAATTTCATTTAAATCCGCCACCGTCCATACGTAGTTCTATGACTTCATCCTTATTGGGCTGTAGCTTATTAAGTAATTCGTTATAATCTTGATTTACTTTGGCTAGCACTTCTCCAATATTGTATGCTAAAATCCTTGCTGTCTTAATGTCTAACTTAATTTCTTTTTGATTAGTCATTTCAGCAATTCTTATATTTTCCAAAAACTGCTGTACTGGATATGTATTCATGTCATTTGGCATTGATCATTGACTCCTTAGCTTCATCTTCTGTTTTAAAAGGACCGTGATAAGGATATCTTTCAATAGTAATTAGTTTAGGACAGAAACTACGTACCCAATTTTTAGGAAATTTGATCACGTAATAACCTGCACAGAACAGACTTTTACTTTGATTGCTTTTAGTAAATAATGGTAAATGCTTTCTAATATTATACATACTCTTATGTGGCTTCCATTTAGTAGGATATCCATGACAATCATATACATCTGCTTTACTTACAGTAGTTTCAATATCTTTTAAGAAAAACTCCTTACCAAATTGTTTAGTTACATCGCTTTTCTTATTAAAGAAAAGTTCACCATGCTTGGTGCTAAACATATAGTGATTATTTTCCTTCTTATGTAGTGTGCCTACTCTTACACCATCTTGTTCTACTACCCATAATACACCGTCTACTACAGGTTTTGCGTGAATATCCGTCATTATGCCTCCACAGGTTCTGGATAATTGGCTTGAAAAGGTTCGCTATATTGTTGAATATTATCGCTGATCTTTTTCAAGTCATATAAGTTACAAAATTTTAACAGCCTAATACCAACTTGAGTAATGTTTTTTGGCTTACTACCATTTTGTATTGTTTCGTGTATAGTTTGTTTTATATCATCAGGTTGATAACTTAAGTCTATCAATCTACGATTACGATTGTAGCAGTCTAATACACGTTGCTCTACTCCGTTATGATCAATCCATCGTTGTAGCATAAGATTATTCCAAGCAAAGCCTTGACGTTTACGATCATTAAATGCTTCTTCCAGTTTATTCTTACGTACTTTAGGATAAGCACTGAACACATTATCAGTAGGATCACCACGCATACATTTTTCAAATAATATCCATTCTGGATCGGGAATAGCTTTTTCTGTATTAGTCTTTTTATCTACTACACGTTTACCTTTTTTATCAAAAATGCCATCAATAGTAATAGTCTGCTCGCTTACTCCATTGTATTGACGTACATTAGGGGCAATGAGTTGATAAAAATCACTGTCAGTGCTTATGATGACATGATCACTATCAGTATGGCTTTGAATAAAACCAGCAATAAGATCATCAGCCTCAAGAGTGGGATGTTGGAGTACCGTGGCATTCGTCTTCTCAATTAAAAACTCCTTAAAAGTATCAAAGGCTTCCCAAAAGATACGATCTTCTTCTTGTTCACGTTCACTAGCAGCCGCACGAGCTTCAGCACGATTACGCTTATAGGGCTCATAATAGTCTTTACGCCAGCTACGACCTTCTAAACAGAACACAAGATGGGTACCATTAAAGTCCTGCCAAGCCTTTTTTACACTGTTAAGAGTAATATGAAATGCCATACCCAACTTAATGTCAGCACTGCCATTGATTACATGGCGGCTACGGAAGAAAGTATTAGCAATATCAATTAAAATGTAGGTCATTTTACCTCAGATTTGTTTTCGTTGATCTTAGTTACGTTAATAAATCCTGCACCTCTGGTTATATCCTGTCCTTCTTCAGCTAAAATGTTGCGTACAATATCTCTAAACCAGCGATCCACGATTTCCTCTTCTTTATCACCATCAAAACCATACCCAGCTTCACGTAATTGTACTATGAAATACTCGTTCCAGTCAAGCTCAAAGAAGCCATTTCGGATATTATCTTTGTTGACATGAGTATCTAATACCCCAACCCAAGGCTCTTTTCTACGTGTAGCACGTTCCTTAGCTGTGAGTTTGGATTCTTCTGCTTCCTCTATAGCCTTTTGAGCAGCAGCTTCTGCTTCTGTTTTAATTCGTTCTGCTTCTGCTACTCTTTCCCTAGTTTCGGCAATGGCACGTTCCATTTCCTCGATACCAAACAGCTTTCTTAATATTTTTTTCATTTTAATACCTCCAATTCCCACGTCATACATTCTAAAGGAAACATTGGGGCAAGTTTATCCTCATACAATTCTAAATTCCAATCACTGATACAAATTAGTAACTTTTGAAACCAAGTACGGTCGATATCCTTATTCCAAGTAAATTTAATCATTTTAAATTTAGCTAGTGTGCTATGACCGTAATTACTATAGAGTTCGAATTGTCTACGACCTAACTTGGCGTCGGGAATGTAGTTATATATAGTCCAAGGACAAAATTGTTTTTTATGTGTAGGATCAATGGCCTGCCATTTACTTCTAAAATAAGGCACAGTAATTTCTATACTAGCATTAGGTTTAGATACTCTACAAATTTCTTCAAGAACTCGTGTAGTATCTTCTAGATGTTCAATAACATGTTCTGCTAGAACAACGTCAAAGGTATTATCTTTGAGCGGCCAAGGAAAAATGTCTAAATTATGAACAATTGTGGCACCTACATTTGATCTAATGTCAATTGTAGTTATTGTGCTATTATGGAATCTTTCATGAATCTTTTTATTACCACAACCTAATACAAGTATATTCATTTTAACCTAATGGGTTTGGATAAGGATTTGGTCTGAGCCATTTAGCCTGACCTTTGGTAAATGTTACCATGCTATTGTGAAAGCTTACACTGCCAATGTCGCCAAAGTTTTTCATAATGAAGTCTGTTTCTGGAGTGATCATACCTTGCCAATGATTTAAATTAACAATATCAACAAGTCTCTTGCTAAACTCCATAAATGTATGACCATGTAATAGTCCGTTGCCCCAATCCATATAGTAACTGGTGTGAGTATCTTCTACCATATATACACCACCTACACGAATTTTGGGCCATACAGTAAGCATGGTATCAATTTGATGCTTCATTTGATGACTACCATCATCTAAAAACACATCCACAGTTCCTAGCTTGGGCAACACTTCAGCCCAAAACTCGGGATCACCTTGATCACCAATAAACAATTCTACATTTTCAGCACGACGTTCTAATACTTTAGGGTCAATATCCATACCAATAATACGGGCCTTATTACCAAAGTATTTACGCCACATTTCTAAACTGCCTCCACCCTGTACTCCTACTTCCACAAAGGTTAGATCAGTGTTTCTATATCCACTAAAGAAATGTTCATACACTGGAAAATATGGGAGGTACTTGTCACAGTGTAGAGTTAAATCATTAATAAAAATGTCCAACAAACTTTTTTGCATTAGGTTCCCCACTCATTCTTGAACAATGGCACTTGTAGACGATCACTATAACGTACACCACACTGCATGGCCAGTTCTGCTACACGACGATTGTTCATACTATATACACTTTCTACACCGCCTACTGGCATTAAATAGACATCACCATTAAAGCCAGCTTTTCTATATTGTAGACTTGCTACTAGGGCATCTTTAGCATCTTCTTCAGTGGCTACGACAAACTTTAAGTATACATGACCAACCTGTGCGTATTCACATACTACTTCTGGTAGGATAGCCTCTTTCCACTTCTCACCACTACTGGGTAGTTTGGCGCTGACACTGAATGTGATTTCTCTATCATCCCAGTCAGCCCATTCACCTAAATATGCTTTAAACTCAGGTATAAGTTTTTGAGTACCGTTAGTCTCGAAAGTTAGTTGTTTCAAAGGCTGCATGAACGCATGTTCTAATAGGTCAGGATAACTACGCTGCCAACCTAACAAGGGCTCACCACCAGTAATAACAAGATGTTCTCTGGTCCAGCGTTTAAATGGCAGTAGGTCCATAATGCTTTGTGCTATGCTGGCAGTGTCTAATACGGGGCTAAAGTCTTTAAATCTTGGATCCCAACTGGCATAACTATCACAGCCAGTATGTACAAGAGGTAAGTCTTTATAAGTTTTAAACTCAATGATACGATCTGCTGCCTGATCACGTTCTGTACTACGCCCTCCACGTGGCATACCAAATCCGTCACAGGTAAAGTTACAGCCAAATGTACGTAGGAACACACTGGGCACACCCATAAACCTACCTTCACCCTGTATACTGTAAAACAGTTCACTAATTTTTAGTTTGCTCATGATTTCATAACTTCTAATGTGGCAATCTTACTAATACGTTCTCCAAAGTCTTGATCGTTGGTAATAATATAGGTAGTAGTATGATTACGATCCATTTTACGATCATAATGTCTAAACTCCACAACCCTACCACCAACAGCGGAAAATACTCTAAAATTAAGTATTGAGTCAGAACTAACACTATCCTGCTCGCCAACTAATATTCCTTCTCGAGAAGGTTTAGGTTCATTATTATATTCATTGACCCACTTGGCTAATTTGCGTTTAAGCCATCTCATTTTTGTGCCTGTTGGGTAGTCTGTTTAGCATTATGTTCAGCAAGTTTGGCCTGATATTGTGCTTCAGTAAGGTTGTGCCAACCAATACAATTTCCAGTAGGGCTACGACCGCAGCCACAAGTACCTTTGGGTTTTTCATTTTGTGTCATAGTAAAACTCCTTTTCTTTAAAATATGTTTCAAGTACTTCTAATTTATCCTTGTATTCTGCCATACAATGGATTTCCTTTTCCATAGCCGCCATAATATCTGTATGTTCATGGATAGCCATAGGATTGTTTAACATTACTTCGACATTCATACGATGTCTATTAATGTTACTATGAAAATGTTGACTTAATGCTGTTAATAGTTCTTGTCTCATCTTGGTGCAAATTCCTGTTGTAGTTTAATATTATCAAAAAACTCTTTTTTAGTGCCAGCATCATTTTTAAAGGCACCCTGTAGTACTGTAGTTTGGGTCAAAGAACTATGTGCCATAATGCCACGATTTTCACAACAACCGTGTGTGGCTTGAATGTATACGCCTAAATCTTCAGCACCTGTAGCACGTTCTATTTCTCTAGCAATATCATTTGCTAGTTCTTCTTGCAATGTTCCTCTACGAGCACACCATTGAGCAATACGAGTGTATTTGCTAAGACCAATAAGTCTATTAGCAGCAATAATACCAATATAGGCAACACCACTAACGGGTTGATGATGATGGCTACACATACTGCGAAGCTCACTGCGAACAACAAGCATACCTTCATACCGGTCTTCAGTATCGTTAGGAAATGCTGTAGCATCTGGTCTTGGATCATATCTACCTGCCATAATTTCATTAAAATACATTTTAGCGAGCCTGCGAGCAGTTCCTTTACTATTAGGATCATTGTGACGATCAATTAGTAGTACATCCAGCACATTTTCAAATGCTTTAGTTGCTTCTTCTATAAGAAGTTCCTTATCGGATTCAGCAATGTATTCGCTGATATTGTCACCAGCCCAATATCTTTTCCCATCATCTCGCATTCTTTCTCTCAATGCTTGACTTAAAGATTTACCTCGATAAAACACAGCACCTTCATATCCAGGATGATATGGTGCTTCATCTACAAGTTTTTTATTCATTAATAAAGTTTCCATTACCAGTTTACACTTTCCAAAATAGGCTGTTCTTTATGTTTTTTATAATTACCCTTTTCTGGAATAACGTGCCTTACACCACCTGTAGGATCAGCCATATCTCCTTTACGACGTGGTATCATATGTACATGAGGGTACATTACTGTTTGACCAGCAGTCTCCCCAATGTTTTGACCAATGTTAAATCCTTCCCAGTGGCCATTTTGGACACCTTCATATCCAAATTTGTATGCTCCTCTGTAGCATTCAAATAGAGCGTCCGCTGTTTGACTGGTAGGCACAAATAGCAAATGCCCTTGGGTAACGGGGTACGCATCTCTGAATACCCAGAACTGGCGTGTTCTATATTCAATTTCTGTCCACGGTGCTGTTTTTTCATTAAGTGCCTTTTCTAAATCAGTCATGATAAATATTTAAACATTTTTTTACGATTTGCTATACCTAAATGGTTGTCATAAATTTCCTTGGCACTAATCATCATACAACTGGCCAACGTAAGTAAATCATCTGTATTATCGCACATCATGACGGTTTTGTCAATGGGTTCGAATAATTCTCTCATTCGTTTTAGGTCTTGTTCTCGATCACGCATCTTTAAGTTTCTTCCAAGTTCTGTATTTTTCTAACTCACGCATATAATCATCATAGGCTTTTTTGAGTTTGGGAAATTCTTTTTCCAACTCTGGGTCACGCTCTGGTATCATCAATACCCTTTCAATAGTTTCTAATCTTTCTTCCAAGTCTCTTCCATTAATTACTAAATTACCCTTGACTTCTAAACTTGCTGGATTGTTATTAATTTTAACGTGTTCACCTAATGTATAGCCCGAAGCATTAGTAGTAGTGTTAGTGTAGGTATATCCAATATTGGCACTGCCAGGACCAGTGGCTGCTGCTACAATAATTGGATTGGTATTATGTATTTTGTAGCTTGCGTTGTTGGAGGTATTGCTCATTAGGAATCCATTTGTTGCGTACCAGAAATCCCCATTCTTTACGCTGTGGGCCTGGCATAAACAGCGTCCAGCAACTTACGTCTGGATCCAGTTCAATACGATGATAACTGGTGGCCTTACTGATACGAAAGTGTCCTGCACCACGCCAATGTGCTATTTCATTAATCTTCTTACCTTGTTCATCAAACAAAGGTATCCATTCCCAATATCCACCTTTAAGTATGAGAGTGGCATAGGGCCAAGGATGATCGTGTACGTCATCTGGATCACTCTTGAGGAATTTGTGTAGGAATATGTTAAATGGAAACCACTTACGATCTTTAAGGAATACATAGTATCGTTCCAAATATGGTTCTTCACTCACACGATCCAGTATGATACGCTTACGTCCCATACGATCAAGTAGGTTTAGGAATTTATCTTTTAGGCGTTGGGTTATCATAGTCATCCTTGACCATAGTATACACGGTTGATAAGTTTTCTAATGCCTTCTTTATAGCAGGATATTTTGCTGCCATATCTTTCATTCTGTGCCAAGCAGGCCAAGTATCAACAAATTCCTGCTGTTGGTTCCAAGTTGTAATATAGTCTGTATTAAGAGCACCAATTTGTGCTGTAGTTAACGTAGCCCACTGGCTGGTATCTACCGGTCGTATGGTTATATTGTTTAAGTCGTTTAGGTTATAACTATAAGAAGGAGTAGGACCGTTTAAATTTATACTACTTAAATCAATTAATTGAACTTGATCAGTAGTCAAAGCAGGTAATTGACTACCCATATTAATCCAATCATTATCACTACCCGCACTTATAGTCAGTGTTTCTGTAGCAGTGTTATCACTTAAGGTTATTGTATAAGGGCTGTGCTGAGAAGAATCGTTCACTTAATTGTTCCTTTTGTTGTTGTAATAATTTTAACCTTGTTGTGTAATTATCCATATGTTGAATAATAGCATAACGTAATTTTTGCTTGTGTGTCAAATAATACTCATAACTTTCAGTACATACTGATGGATACTTAAAAGTATCAAAATACATTTCAGTATAACTTAAACGATCTGGAACAAAGGGAATAGCATCTAATACAACACCTTCATAACAACTTATACCCAATGTTTCCTGTAGGTTAGCACTAAACACCATTTTAGCCTCACCTAACAATGTATGATATTGATGTTTATTAAGATTTTGTTCTTGACATACAATAAATTCATACTGTGGCAAGTGAGTAGCAAGGTCCTTAAATATTTCAACCTGCTTCTCTGGTGCTATACGATGTGGGAAAAGGATTAGGTCACGCTTGGCTAATCCTTTATATGGAAGCAGCATAGTTTCCATATATTCCATAGGCCAACCTGTGCGAACTATTTTAGTAAACCGTCCTTCAAATACTTCCCGGAGATCATCTTCAAACCAAGGATTTTCCGTAGCCATATCATTGTTTAATAAATTACGCACAAACATTTCAATATGAAAGTTTGTGGCAAAGTAATTATAGTCAATGGCGTGGAAAAAACTTTTTTCAGCGTGTCTTACCCAAGGAGCATCACCAATAAGTCGACCTAAAAAGTCTTGGGGATCGTATGATCCGGCGTGGAACATACCGTGTATGGTCCAATTAAATCCTAATAGTTCCTTCATATATTTAAGTTGAATAATTGTAGGATTCCAAGCATCTGTAAATAGGATATGATCATATGTAGAAGTCTCGCCTCTATTATGATGTTCTAAAAAATTACATAACTGCGAACTTTTCCAATAATTAGTGTCGGAGAAGTTCAAGAACGCACCGGGCGTGAGTTGCGAGTCTTTTTGGACGCCGTCGATCTGGACTACATTAAACTTATATCCTAAATTCTTTTCTAATAGTTTTGGAATATGTTCGTGCCATTGTGCTGTATATCTTGTTTGAATCGGCTCAAGAGAGAAGATCCAAATTGTAGGTTTCATTAAACAAGCCTCCGTGCCATAATGTATAAATAAGTATACTGTATATATCAATGTGAGTCAAGGATAATGAACAAAATAGAAATACTAAATTTAATAGAAACTTATCCAAATAAAATAACCGATCTAAAAAAGACCATAAGTAATTTTATGGAGAATTGCTCTACAGAATATCCACCTGATTGGAAGTTATTCCAAAAAGCCTATCACGAAATATATTTAGGAAAGCAGACAGCAACTCCATTATGTCCTGTATGTAGTAGCCCTTTAAGATTTATTGGATTACGAGTCGGATATACTCAAAGTTGTTCTGCTTCTTGTAGGAATCGTAACCCAGAATTTTTGAGAAAATACAAAAAGACCTGTTTAGCAAAATACGGAGTAGAATTTGCCCCCCAATCTGCTGAATTTAGAGACGTAGTTAAGAATACTAATATAGCCAAATATGGTTTTGACAATCCGTTTAAGTCTGAACAAGTAAGGAAAAATTATAAAGAAACTTGTATAGAAAAATATGGAGTAGATAATCCATCTAAATCAGATCAGGTTATTAATAAAATAAAGCGGTCGAGAGTAGCATCTGGTGACTGGGTATCAGATGAAGATAGAGATGAATTAGAATTATACAGAATTGCTGTTAAAAAATTTTCTGCCAAATCTTATCACGACCATTACTATAAAATTAATCCTAAAAATTTACCAAGATCGAGGTACAAATATCATTTAGATCACATCTTTTCTGTTGAGGAAGGATTCAAACAAGGAATACCACCAGAAGTAATCGGGCATTGGACTAACTTGAGAATGTTATGGCATCTTGATAATTCTGTTAAAAATATCAAGTGCCACAAGACATTAGAACAATTGTTAGAAGATTTTAATCGTGCCAAGCATCAGTAAAAATAAAATGGTCGCCAGATGTGATGCGTCCCTCGCAAAACAATCTGCTAATTGTAGCAACTTGGTGAGACTTGTAGATATTAGTACCACCAAAATTAAGAAAGGCGCCAGGAGTAGTGGCTCGAGGAATATCTTCCGGACCAGCAATAACTTCAACATCGTGTCCTTGTCTCCTTAGTTGTTCAGGTAGGCTCCATTTCCACTCGATAGTATACCGAGTGGAAACGCTTTCTAAATCAATTAGAAATATTTTGCTCATTTTTACGCTTTGCTGGACGAGCCTGGTTGTTGTACTGCCTACGTGGTTTCTTACTATTCAAGTAAGCACTATAAACAGGACTATTTTTCTTGTACAACTCTGCCTCATTGAACGGAGCCAGTTCCCATCTACACCAATCGTGGTATTCCTCAAGATCCTCAAAAATTTTACTTACTTCTGGTTTCATAACAAGGTATTTGTTAAGCCAATTTGATGCCATTTTTACTTCCCTATTGTGTTTATTAAAAAATTAAGGTTTATATTCAATTATACCGTCTGATTCACCATCTTCTGAAACCGTTATCTCATAGTATCTCTCTCCATACCGAGGTAATAAATGATTTTCTAAAATATCAGTAGCAATCATCTCACAACTTTTGTGATTCATATTGCCACCTTGGATGAATTCAGCCAGTGCCCATTTTACTAAAAAGAATTCCAACTCTCTATCTAAATGGTTAACGCTGATCTTTACTTCTACTTTGAACATATGTCTATGTTCATTTTCTAAAAACTTAATTCTTGGATCAATACTTCCAGCGTTTGGATAATAGTGGAATCCTTCAAACTCTGTGCGTACTTTAATATAGGTCATTTTACTTGGTCTTACATCCTGCTTGATAATCATCTTAAGCCTTGTATAAGTAGTTCAATTTCTTGTTGGTTTAAAAATAAGTTATAGACGCTGACATTAGTCACAGCACCTTCTTTGACAGTTTCCTGTGCGAATTCAATATTATACAGTGTTTTAGGATTATCACAAGCACGTTTGGTCATTTTAATCCTATATTCTGACATATTCTTAATTAGCATTTGGCTCATACTGGTGTATCTCCTTCGTATTCTTTCCAGTCTGTATATACCTTACGGTCCATAAGGTCGTGTAAGTAATGACACCATACTCCAGGATTAGTGTCTCCCCAAGTGTTGTCATCAATTTTTAATACTGCGTTATAGTTGTATAACTTAATGTATGGGAGTTTTACACTGATCATAGGAATAAACCTATTATTTTCTGTAAAACCCATTTCGTGAATTTCATCAGCATACTTTACATCAAAGTCAAGAGTGACCCAATAGCCACTATCCAATAGACCGTTGATCATTTTACTCCAAGCCCGCCAATCTTCAAGAGTGGATGGAGTAAAACTTTGACTTGTACCCAAATAGATATGATCAAGATTGTTTACTTTGCTAATAATTTCATCTACAGGTTTAACACCAACTACAAATAGTGTACGTTGACCCTTCATTGGAGTATTTTCAACTTCAGTGCCAATAAAGTAGTCTACTTGTTGTCTACCTTCTGTTCCTATGGCCATACAATATAACCTCTGCTGTAATTTGTTGGTCTAAAATTTCCATCTTGGAATGCTTGTTGCCATTCTGTACTTCTATTATATGCTCTTGTCCAGAACCTGTCAACATTTAATTGACCTTCCTTTATCCATTTTACAGCATATTCCATACTTTGGTGGAATGTCTTACTACGTGGACTGGGACGAACAGTGATTACACAATTCCAAAGTAAATGATCTTCAGTTTGTTTTGTTGTAGCCTTACCCACAGCATTAACCAATATACCATTTATGGCTATGGGATAAAGATCATCACCCTTAAAGTCCATAATTACATCATATTCGCCATCATAACTCTTTTTATGATCTCGTCCAAATAATTCTTGGTGATGATTACCCAACACATCAATTTCAAAATTAAAATTACTGATCTTTAGTGTAGTATATGCTACATAACTTAAAAACCCAGTGCCATTAATTAGTAATCTTCCACCTTCCTTACGTTTAAGATGATAGTAATATTGGTTTACGCTGTTTACTCCACAGGCCACAGGCTCAATTATATAGCGTGGATGTGCTTCTGGAACTTTTACATATTCACCAGGCCTAACATTGTAAAAGTCAGCATAAGCAGGTTCTCCTCTGGTAGCAACAAGGTCACCAACCTGTATATCATATACCAACTTACCAACCTCTACGACTTCACCTAATCCTTCGTGTCCCTGCATACCCAAAGGCAGTGGACCAAAGTTTCCATTCATCATATCAATATCACTACGACATACGCCTGTCATAATGCTACGCACACGAATACCATTGGTTGGAGTTGGATCTAGTGCTATGTATGTTTCAAAAAATGTGCCATTTCCTGTTGTTGCTAATAGTTTATTCATAATTTCTCTATTTTAGTGTGTATCCAACTGTCCATAAAGTATTGATTATCCCAAAACTCTTGGTTATCAATGTTTTTTAGTGCTTTTTCAATCATTGTTTTATAAGCACTTTCTGGGCATAAGCCTAATGGAACAAAATGTTTATGCCCTGTGTATAGTTGAAAATGTATGCCAATATCTGGAGTATTGAGGCTACGCCAATCTGCTGTCAGTGTCCACATAGTTTCCGCACCGAGGAATCCAAGCCTACAATAGTCATCTACGTTGTATACACCATTGGGATTGACCTTGCCATAACTTGTACCAGTTAGGTCTGCCAAAGTCCAGCGTTGTTTTACATCCTTGCGGGTACGATCTGCTTCGTAATATTGTGGGTCCATAACGCACCAAATACTTAATAAGTGTGGCATAAGGTCACGGCTAACTCCACCCCACGCAAGTTCACGGTTAGTAAACCAACTGCCTGGACTTGGCACCCTATCATCGTTAATCCAGTTTATGTCAACAATAACACTGGCATTGGCAACCTGTCTAATTTCTTCTACATTATCTCTATATTGATTATTCTTAACCATCATAATACGTGTATCAGGATGGCTTTCCACCAGCAAGTCCCAAGCCTCACTGGTAGGTAGTCCTGGTTTCTCAATAAACAATATACGAGTATGATCTACAACTTCTAATGCTATAGGACCATGTGTATAGTTAGGTGTACAAATATGGGCCGTATCAAACTTGTCATTCTCCACCAGTGCTTGGTTTAAACTGGTATAGTCAGCGTGGCTTAATGGGTTAGTATCTACAGTGACAACTTCATGACCCATACCTTCCAATACGTCTTTATACAATTGACCTATACCCATACCAACAATTAGACTACGCATCTTTATCCTCATATTTCATAAACATACGTGTCACAGGTTCTATTTCTTTGGCAAAATCATTTGGCATATGTATAGTCATCATTTCTAAATGATAATCAGTAGGAAAATGCCGTAATAAATTACCAGCACGTTCACGTACAACCTTTGGAACTTTTGGAGTCATATGTGGACTAGTAAGTTCCATTAGAAACTTTCTAGTTTGAACAATATTACGATAGCGTTCGTCAGGCAATGTCATCCTCAACCTCTAGTTCTAAATTTTCCAAGTTATCAACTTCGTCATCACTGAATTCACCTTCTTCTAATTCTACACTAGTTTCATCTACAAAGTCAAATAATTCCTCGAACTTTGAGTGAGCATTTGTTGCACGTTTACCACTTGCTCCTCTAGTGCCAATAACTTGATCCCAAAAACTATCAAATTCTTCTAGTAGTTCTAAGGCTACTCCCTTATTGCTAGTGCAAAAAATAGCTTCAACAATGTCTCTAAAATAGATACGATCAAATGTTTCTGCTACCAACATAGCAGGACATAATCCCTTATCATATTGACGATTTGCTTCTTGTACAGCATTGATATGATGCCAAATATTGTGGAACATCATAATACCGTAGCTAAAACTATCCCAACTTGTTTTATTACTTTTACCAAACTTGTTTAAGTCACTTGGACCATATATACAAATATCATTGACCTTGATTTTATCCATAGGTGGACTATTTTCAAATAAAGGTAATTTGCCATCTTGTACAACTGCATCCTTATAAAATCTAGTATCGTGTTTATATTTTTTATCATCTAAGCCAGCACTCATTCTATAGGTCCACTTCTTACGATCAATAGTTTCAGTTTGATAATAAATCTGACCATTTGCTGTAGCTAAGAATGGACTAGCACAATCGTAGCTTATGCTAAAGTTAGGATTATGATACTTGCGTACAGCACGTTGGATATCAGTTAATAACACTGCCCATTCTAATTTGCTAGTTCCTAAAAAGTGCATCCAGTCTTGTTTACCCTGTTCTAATAAGTTATCAAAACGTAGTTCAACCAATCTACGTAGTACAAGGCTGATGTCACACATGTTTTGACCACCCATACCCCAGCCATTAAAATGTTCATTGGGATATTGTTTTGGATCACAGTATTTTTTCATTTGATCATACCATTGATCAGCTTGTTTGTGATTTTCTCCTTGTAGCACATTAAGGAACTTACAGTTACCATTACGATTACGTATAAAGTATTCGTTATTAATATGTGTACCTGCTACAGCCTCGGCAAAGTTATTGATACCAGTTTTTTTAGCATTTTCTGGAATACGACCTACCCAACTAGGAATATCTAAAATCATTCCATAGTCCATCAGCGTGTCCATCCACTCTAGAACCTGTTTACGCTTTTTGCTGGCTTTAGGGCAGTTAGGATTTTTCCAGTCACCTTCCCAACGACCTTTACCAATTTGGAAGCCACCACTATCACCTAGTACCCAACTATTAGTACGATTTCTATTACGGAACATATCCTCACGCCAACTTACTTTATTCAAGTCTAAATTAGCATGTCCTGCACTGTACAAACACCATTGATAGTAAAACTCGCCCTTTACTGGATCTAAAAAGTTTAAACTTTCCATACCATTAGTAAATGATTTTGGTATACGAGTTGGATCAACATAGTTAAAATAACGTTGTTTACCTATAAAAGTAGCATAAAATGTACTTGTAGCAGGTAAAAACTTTGCGTAATCTAGTTGGGTACTGGTTAAGTCTTTATTCATTAACTTCTTTCAAGTAGTCTATATGCTGATTAATTAGCAATATTTTAATGCTTGTTGGATCTATAGCGTTATTTCTTTCTATACTTAAATGAACCAGTACATTTTGTTTGTGTAGAGTAACCAGTGTATCATTAATTAATGATACACAGTCCTTCAATATTTTTACTTGTTCTTTAATTTGAGGATCCATCATTTGCTCTGTGCAGGAAGAATATAATTGTATTCTGCAATACCACTGTCCACAGTAATCATCATAGCACCTTGATCACTGATCTTCATAGTCATATTACCATCCAAGTTTAATATGCTCAATACTTGTTGTACTGGCCAACTCCATTCCTGTTTAAGCTTGCCTGTGACCTTTGGTTGGAAAACAAAACTTCCTGCGTGAGTGCTAGCATCACCAAAGCTTACTACAAGATCTTTATTTTCCACTTTAACTTGGAAAATAGTTTCTTCATTGTGAACCTGTGCCTGTAGCTTAAGGCGTTGTGTGCTACTCAAACTTGGAGTAAATTCAATATCCCAACTTGATCCTTTGAACTTTACACTTTTTAATTTTTCATTAATGATTTGTGTGCTCATAAACCTATAGTCATTAACGTAATCCTTATCTTCATTTTCAAAGTGTAGGCCAGTTGGAATATCCTCACCATTGCGATTGCTGACTACTACATCAATAGTAGCATTTTCCTTATATTCTGGATTTTTTAATAGTAGGTTAAGTTTATCCAAATTAGGCATACCAAATACACCTTGGAAGTCACCTACTGGGTTATGTGTTTTAGCTGTTAAAATTACACTGCGATCTTCTGCCATACTTTCAATAGTAGTGTCATTATCCTCACCTGTAATTTTTACAAGAGGCAAAAAACCTAAACTATGAGTATGTGTTACAATATCTGTTAAAACGTCTTTAATCATTATTATCTCCTTCGTTAATTATATTTAGAAAAATGCTATTTGTCAAGCTTCAAATTCAAATAGTTGATTGAATGTGTTCGATTCTTGCGTGTTTATAATCTTCCATTTAAGAACACCTATTAGGTTTTCCAGTTTATTATCTATAATGGTATCCTCCATTGCAGCATGATCAAACGGTAATTCCTTAAACCATTGTGGCAATCTAAGTTCATCTACAGGATATGCCACGCTGGTATAGTTCAGTGGATTAGGTTTAAGTTTACACACGACAACTTTCATACCATCAACAATATTCATTGAATATTTGTCTCCATTCATGCGTTTAAGATTATTCCAGTTGATAGCTGCTCTAACGTGTCCTGGCATATTGGCTTTACCCTGTTTCTTTTCTTTAGCCTCATATTCTGTAATATTATTAGCTCTGCGTGGACTACCTTTTTCCCAACCTGGACGTAGTTTAAAATTCAGCCTAAATTCACTGATATAGTCTAATACGCTGGATTCATCGTGTCCAGTAAGCACCATCTCTAATACTTGGCTAAGAAAGTCCTGTATAAATTCTGGAGTATCACTGCGTTTGAGATCAAGACCCATTGCTTTAATCTTACCAGGTTTTCCTTCTACATCCTGACGTTTACCTTCATTATCATAGTATAATACACTGTAACGCTTTTTGGTAATGAATAAACCTTTACTGGCCACAAGTTCACGCCCAGCTTTAATTACACTGCCTCTTGATTTAGGACAGTGAAAAGCTTGTATCATAAAGTCTGGAAATGATGCATTAACTATATCGGCTACACCATCATAAAGTTGTATAACAGTTTCTTTAGTCCACGGTATAGTGCCTTTATCTATATCTTTTTTCAAAGTACGAAAAGCACTGAAGTAAGCACTATCAGTATCACCATAAATTATACTACGACCAACATGGTCATAATCACCTGTGATTACTTCGTTTATCTTAGCAGCCATGTGCTTGGTAATTTGCCTGCCACTAAGGGTAGTGCTTTGCCCAATACGCTTATCAAAAAACCTACACCCAGGATTAAGAATAGCGCCATACAAACTGTTAAGGTTAATCTTTTTAACCAACTGTCGTTTGTCCCAGTATTCTTCCTCAATTTTATTTCCAGCATTTATAGCCTCCTTAAGTTTGGCCTGCATTTCTTTACGTTCTTTGTACCAACGTTCTAATAAGCCTGGAATAACTCCTTCTTTTTCATAAGTAAAGATTGTACCATTAGCACTGAGCATCCATGGTTGGTTACTGTCAAAGATTAGTTTATATGCTTCTGCGGCACTGACATTATCACTGGAACCGTCCTCCCAATCAATAACAATTTCGGTACCAATTTCTTTATTCATTACTGCGTCATATTCAAGACTACCAAATCTGCCTTCCCAAGACCCAGCAAAATTTTTACCTTTGGCCATTTGTTCCTGCATATTAGCATCAGTCATTGTCTGACGTAGTTGTCCTATTACAGTTTCAGGACCCATATTAAGAGCACGAATGGCTGAGGGGTATAGACTGTTGATGTCCACACTACCTATCCAATCGTGTATACCTTCTTTGGGATGAGCTACATAAGCACCAGCGGCACTGCCATCATCACGTTCAGCTTTTTTAGTACGATTAGGAACTACCATACCTCTACGATGTGCTTCATTAATAATGGCCTGTTCTGTAACTGCTACGGCACCCATTGTAGTTTGTAGCAGTACAGTATTTTCATGTGCCAGTGTATTGGCCAGATCAATAAATCTTAATTTCTTATCTAACTTATCTAATAGAGCACAGTCTTGTCTGTTATATTCAATAAACTTGGCAAAGTCATTGTTATATAGTTGATCTAGTGAGCCTTCATATACCGTTTTGCGTTCGCCTACCTCCATTTCACCAATAGCATCCAACCTATAGGTATGTCTTTCTTCATAGGTATATCTACGATAAAGTTCTAAACTGTCCAAATGTACACGACCTACTAGGTCATAGGTAGTAGCAGTCTTGCCAAACTTTTCATATTCTCTGCGTTTGGGATAATGATTCCACAAACAAAAACGACGTGTATCATCTTTACTCAATACCTTGGTAACACGATTAACAGTGTAGGGAATATCATAGCCTTCACTGTTCCAACCTGTTAGTACGTCAGCATCTTCAATTAAATTTAGGAATGTGTCTAACATATCAGCTTCACTATCAAAGAGGTGTGTATTAGGAAAGTCTTTGACTAACTTTTCTGCCTCTTTAATATTTAGGCCTTTAGGTGGAATTGCTAAAGTAACCAGTGTATCAAGCCATTGTAGGTGTACACTGATAGCAGTGATTGGCATAAAAGCATCATCTGGGCTAGCATAACCACGTTCTGGATCAAAGTCCACCTCAATATCAAAAAATGCTACATTGAGTTTTGGCGCATCGGCATTGAGATATTGATCACTTAGACAGACAAATATTTGATTAATATCTGCTTCGTAAATACGCTTATTAGAATTTATCTTAAGTTCTTTATGGAAATCTTTTTGAGTTTTACAAATTGTTCGACTTACTGGAGTACCGTATATACTGGTATATTTTCCTTTGGCGTCGTCGTAGTAAAATACAAACTTGGCAGGATATTCTTTAAAAATTCTTTGACCCTTGCGGTCACGTTCCACGACCTTGACAATATCATTGTCCCGATCAAAATAGGCATCTACATACATTAATTTTCTCCTTTTGTGATTTCAGGCTCACAAATACCATTGTAGTGACTTATGGCTCACTGTGCCTTACACATATACTTTAATTATGCCTACAACATAGATTAAAGTAATTACTATTTGCATTACTGTTAAACTCCATTTACGCCATATTACGCCTAGTATCACCCAACCCAAATTTCCAATTAGTAAAACCCAAAGATTTAATGGAAATATATTAAAACTGGTTAATGCCACACCTGCTAGTAATACTATTGTACAGAGCCATTCAAATGCCGTAAGCATTAGATTTTTTTAGTAATATCTAAAATAGCCTCTACTTCTTTCCAATCATTATCATAGTTGCTCCAATCACCCTTATGTGCTATTTTGATAGCACGATTTATCACACTGGTTTTGACATTTAATTCCTCGGCCACAGCCTTAACGGTTTCCTTTAGACCCTCTTGAAGGTCTTCAATTTCACGAAGAACAGTACTGCCTTCGTTAATCAATTTCTCCAATTTTGCTTTTTCTTCTGGTCCGTATATCCTAGTAGTCATTGACAATCCTCTAAAGTGATACTATAATACATTTATTGTTAACTTAAGTCAAGGTGTTTTATGAAAAAAGTCATTGCTAGTTTACTCGTTGCTTATTCTACTGCTAGTTTTGCGTATTTAGGCACTTGGAATGATCCCTTGAAGCCATTTGATGCTACCAAAAATGACGTTAGCAAAATGACCATAACTTGGAAAGTGACCAATGATGTGGTGGGAGAATGTAATAAGACAAACAAGGCCATGGGATTTACCAAACCATTAGGTCCGTTAACTGCCTGTAGTTTTTGGAAATTTGACACCTGTGTTATCATAACCAGTAAAACTCCAACCATGCACGAAATTGGTCACGAACTCAGACATTGTTATCAAGGAAACTGGCATTAAGGTTGTGGGATTCCAGCATTACCTCTATGTTTAGTATGTCTCAGTAATAAGGCATCAAGTTGCGGATTACTACCCATATGCTTGCCAAGTTTATCTGCTAGTAAGGCTAGTTCTTGTTCTTCTTCTGCTGCAAGTCCACCTGCTGTTGCGGGTGGATTGCCACCGCCACCTGGTTGTTTACCAGGACCTGGAGGACTAGCACCGCCACCTCCCCGTGTAGCCAAATATCCTGCTGTACCTGCCGCCCCTATAGCTGCTGCCGCCCCTACTTTTTTAGCCGTATTTGAACCTTTACTTGCTGCTGCTGCCGCTTGTCCAGGTGCTGCTGGTGTAGGACTTGCATTAGGTAATTGGCGATATGGTACTTCAGTTGCATCAATTTTACCCATATCTTTTACAACACGGGGATTAGCCACAGTGTCTACCTGACTACCAGCAGCTTTTCTTAAGACTACGCTGCCAGGACCTTCTTCAATTTTAGATAATGTTTGTCTTAGTGCTGCAATATGTTCTGCATTATTCATAATTTTTTTCTCTTCATTTACAAGATCTTTAGCTTTCTGAGCTAAAGGGTCGTATACTCCTCTGCCAATATCTCTACCTATGTTTACAGCGTCTGCGGCACCGCCTAACGTCCATCCCATTGGTCCTGGAACAAGATAGCCTGCTGCGGCTAGAACTGATATTACTGCACCACTATTATCGCCTTCTTTATATCTTTCCCAAGCATCATGTACACTCATAGCACTCATAGCACCTGGAATAACTTTAGCAGCAGGTGCCAAGGTTTGAACACTTTTTTTAAGAGCTGCGCCTGCACCACCAGCAGCTCCAACTGATGCTAGAGAGCCTGCAAGCCCACTATCACCACCAGCTGGACTAGCTTTGGCTACTTGCCTGCCCATAGGCATATTAGCTTCAGAAATTTTTAAATAATCTCTTATGCTTTTCATAACTTAACCGCTTTTATTCTAGCTAAAATAGCATCATCTTCACGCACCGTACCATATCCTCTTCCAGCTCTAGGATCGGCTGCTGGCATAGTTCCTTGCATGACCTGTGGACTGGTTGTTGCACTAGGAGGATTAGCACCTGCTCCACTACGCATACCTCTGGTAATTTTATCCATTGTGTCACCAGGCTTAACTGTATAAGTGCTACCATCTGGCATTTTTAATTGTTGTCCAGGGAATATTTTATTAATATCTTTAATTTGTGGATTTAACTTGTGTATAGCCTGTGCTCCTGCACTACCTTTATAACCTTGAGCAGCAGGTTTACTAGCTTGTTGACCAGCAGGAGGATTAGCAGCAGCACCACTTGCACCTTTCTCTAGCTTATCTAATAGTTCACCAAATCTTTTTACATCGTTAGGATCAATGGTTCCTAGTTCTTCTTCACCACCTTGAACAGGTGCGTTTTGAGATCCTTGTCCTATATTTAATTCAGGAGTTCCAACATCTGGTTGTGCTGGTGCTCTCTGGGCACCTTGTCCAACCTGCATGTCCATATTACTAAGAGCTTGTTGATCAAGAGCTGCTTGTGCTGCTGCACCGGCATCAGCATCAGCTTGGTCAATACTAGCATCTACGGCATCTCTTGGAAAGTACTGTCCTGGTCTTTGACCTGCTGTTCCTGTATCTGTACTACTTGTTGGAGCTGGTTGTGGAGCTGGTGTTGGTTGTTGATCTAATGTAGCTAGGCCTTTTGGATCAACTGCGGCAATTTGTGTTGTACCAAATAAACCTTTTTGATTTATAGGAATAATATTTAGGCCAGCTGCCTTAAGTATAGCTTCAAGATCTTTGTATTGACCTTGTTTAACCCAATCGAAAGGTGTTTGTCGAGGATTAACCATTCCTCCTTCCCCTTGTTCTTCACCCCAGTAGATAATCCCTGTTGCTGGGTCAATAGCAGTTTGAAGTCTTTCCACACCTTGACCATTTGGTTTTAACATATCTTTAATTTGCTTTACAGCAGCAGTCCTTGCATCGTCTGCTTTAAATTTATCGTATTGTGCTCTAGCTGGATCAGCACCGCTTAATTGTTGGGACTGGGAACTATTAGGGTTTGGGGAGGTAATTCTTTCTTCTACACCCATATCCTGCATTAGGGCGCGAGCAATGCTACCCATACCTTCTTTTTTAGGCTTGTCATCTGTTTTATAAAACTTGGCACCAGGTTGTGCTTTTTTAGCAGCCTGTCTAGCATCATCCTGTGCTTTAGGGAAAGCGTCAAAGTTTTTAATATGATCTTGCCAGTTTTTGATTTTTTCAGCATCAGTACCGCCTTTATATTCAACAACAGGAGTTACTGATTCAGCTATAAACTTTTTACCTGTTTCAATAGCATCTATCTGTGCTATTAGTTTTTTCATATCCATTGTTTAATCCTTATCTGATCCATCAGCCTTTTTATGACTTTTATAGCCTTTGTTCTTCATATGCCAGGCCAATGCCCAGGGGTTCTTTTCCTTACCATCCTTGGTTTTACCCTTGGTTAGTTCAGGATGTTTCTTCATAGCCTTTACCGTGCCCTTAAAACCTGGTGGGCTCTTTTCCATCAAGCCAAAACTGGATAGTATGCCTTCGCTAATGCTTTCCATTTTAACACAATTGTCTACAGTGCGTCCACCTTTCTTTTTAGTGCCCATACGCTTATAGCCTTTCCAGCAGGCTTTACCGTCCACACCTTTTTGTTTTTCCTCCGCCACACCTTGCTCTACAGATACAAATCTAACCTGCCCCTCTTTTACTCCTATTATACCACGTTTGTCTATTCTTTTTGAGGCTCCTGTAATACCCATCAGTCTATCCTGCTTTTTAAAAAAATCTTTGTCTGACAGTTGGCCTAATTTTTGTTTTTGTTTTATTGCATTGACTTCATCACCGGCCTTTTTCCTATAACTCTTCAGTGTACTAGTATCTAATTCGTTTAACGAGCCTTCCGCCACACCTTGTTGTTCACGCTTTTGTAATTCTTTGCGAATCAATGCTTTGAATCTTTCTTCGTTGCGATGTAAGATGCCTGGCTTCAATAGAGTTCGTAAGTGGTCGGTATCATATTGACTGTAATCGGCACCTTTTGTTGGCAACTGTTTCGGTTTGCCTTCCGCCACACCTTGCTTATAATGATTTTTGAATAGACTATTACATTTTGGGCAACGATCTTGCTCTGGTGTTTGTGCGAATGTTCTTAGTCCAACGCCAGTATCTCTACCTGGGTGATCAGCAAGTCCGTGTTTAGGCGTTTTGAGATGAACTTTGTCTCTAGAGCCTTCCGCCACACCTTGTTGTTCACGCTTTTGTAATTCTTTGCGAATCAATGCTTTGAATCTTTCTTCGTTGCGATGTAAGATGCCTGGCTTCAATAGAGTTCGTAAGTGGTCGGTATCATATTGACTGTAATCGGCACCTTTTGTTGGCAACTGTTTCGGTTTGCCTTCCGCCACACCTTGCT
>OGWG01000003.1_pt1 | contig 49398 bp, 50 predicted proteins | sample 1575911 | NCBI WGS metagenome assembly OGWG01 (sample SAMN07581534, study PRJEB24739) | freshwater metagenome
GACATATTGGAGGTGTGGCAATCCTGATGGAATTTTACAAACCACCAATCATCCAAATGAGGCGCACATTGGTGAATCTTGGTCTTTTGATAATTGCGTGGGCGAATTAGGACTTTCAAGAGTAGTGAGAAAATTTCCATGACAGTATTGTCTAACATACCAATACCAAAGACGATATCGGGATTACAGCTTTGGCTGGACGCATCCGATCCAAGGTCATTGTTTCAGGATAGCAACGGTGTAACCCCTGCTGTTAGTGATGGTGATCCTGTTGGATTTTGGTTCGATAAAAGTGGGAATGGACGACACGCTACGCAGTCAGATGGGGCGAAAAAACCGACGCTAAGGGTAGCAAATCAGAATGGCAGAAATGCGACTCTATTTGACGGCAGCAATGATGTCCTGCAAACGGCTAGTTCTGGCCTCACGACCACACCATATACATATTTATTGGCATTACGACCAATGCAAACCGACTCAGTAACTCGTAGGTGTTTTTGTGGGACAAATGATGTAGGAAATGTGGATATATTTCAAGACCTTGGCCCCAGAAAATGGGGTTTGTATGCTGGCCACCCGTGGGGAGTGAATGGTGGAGAGGCGATTGCTGGAACGAGATACCTTGTTTATGCATTAGTAAATGGTGCTTCAAGTGTTTTGGATTATAACGGATCAGTTTTGACTGGAAATGCTGGCACTGCTGTGCCAAACGGATTCTATGTTTCTGCGATTCCGTCTTATTCTCAATACGGTAACAACTATTTTTATGAAATTTTAGTTTATAAAAAATTGCTATCTGATACAGAAATTACAAATTGCAAAAACTACCTAAACGCCAAGTGGAGCATCTACTGATGGCTATAAACCTAAAAGGAAAAGTAACGATTGGTCGCTATACCATAGTTCAAAATGGTCTTGTATTACATTTGGACGCAGGAAATTCTTTAAGTTATCCCGGTTATGGAACTAATTGGAATGATTTAAGCGGAAATAGCAATCATGCAACACTCACCAATGGACCTACATATAGTGCTTCTAATTTAGGAAGTGTTGTTTTTGATGGTGTTGATGATTATGCATATGGCAACACACCAGTTAGTGGAAACACCAATTATACAATGACTGGTTTTGTAAAAGTTAACCTAAACACCAAAGGAGCATTTTTCAAAAGCGCAAGCGGCGGTGGCGGATGCGCCATCGGCATGGGAAGCGGCACTTTTGATTCTAATCGCAACAGCGTCATAATGCTTTTCCCTGATGTTCGATGGATAGGCACAGGCTCAACATGGAATTCAGGTTGGCAGATGGTAACTATGGTTCTCAATTCTAGCGGAGTGCCATCGGCATATAAAAACAATGAATTTATTGCAGAAAGCTCTGGTAGCTTATCAAACAATGCATATGGCGAATATTATGTAGCAAGAAGTGTCGGAAATGAATTAGTTGGCTCAACAAGAGCGGCAAACTGCCAGATAGGTAACTTCATGATGTATAACCGTGCATTATCGGCATCAGAAATTACACAAAATTACAATGCATTAAAAAGTAGGTATGGTTTGTAAATAAAACAAAGGAGAAATTCATGGATATTCAACCAATTGTTTCATCAAATCCTGTCACAATCGATCCGGTTCCTGCAAAGACATATGATACATGGTTTTTGACCAATTTTCGTCTAAGCGCAACGGGTGATCGTAAATTTGTTGCAGAAGTTTTCTGGCAATTAGGTAAACTTAATGCAGACGGAACATCAGAAATGTCAGAAAAAAGAGTAAATCATTTTATTCCAGATTTGTTAAACCCTGAAACAATTGCAACAAATCCTGAAATATCTGAATTAGTACCAAATTTCTTGTCAACTCTTGAAGCAGTCAGCAAAAGAGCAAATGTTATTTGATTGCAAAGCATAGATAATTAAAAGAAATTTTCTTTTTGGATAGTGAAAAAAAGGAAATTCGATGTCAAACGAATTTGTAGTCAAAAGAGGCTTGATCCTCAACAATCAAGCCCCCGCTAAATTTACGGATGCTTCTGGAACACTCTATGTGGGTATTCAAGCGCCATCTGCCGTAAATTCAGGCAATGTTAACCTTACTTTGCCTACTGGTTATGGCAGTAGTGGTCAAATTTTAGCCACAAATTCTTCTGGACAATTTTCTTGGATCACACCATCCTCAATATCAAGTGGCTCAGTCACAAGTGGTTATATCGGCAATGCTGCTGTAACAAGCGGATCAATTGCGAGTGGAAGTGTAGGAACAACTCATATTGCGTCTGGAGTAATTCCTGCTGGTTTGACTTCAGGTGGTGTTACATCTGGTTATATTGGCAATAATGCAGTTGTGAGCGGAAGCATCGCATCAGGTCAAGTAGGAATCAGCCATCTTGCTTCTGGGACTGTCAATAGTTTCTTCAATTCTGGATTTATTACTTCTGGTTTAATTGGAAATGCTGCTGTATTAAGCGGTTCTATTGGAAGTGGAGTTATTGGTTCTGTCCATTTGGCAGAAGGTGCGGTTCAGTCTGGTGATATTTCTAGTGGACAAATTGGACTGTATCATCTGGCTTCAGGCACTATATTGTCTGGTACTTTCTTGCTTTCAGGAAATGTGACATCGGGTTATCTTGGCAACAATTCAGTTAATTCAGGCAATATTACACAAAACACAATAAGAGACATTCACATTGCTTCCGGTGGATTACTCAGTGGTTCTATTGGAAGTGGAGTTATTGGTTCTGTTCATTTAGCAGATGGTGCAGTATTAAGTGGCGATATTTCTAGTGGTCAAATAGGAATTTATCATTTGGCTTCAGGCACAGTTTTTTCTGGTACATTTGTCACATCAGGTAGTGTTCAGAGTGGAAGTTTAGGAAATGCATCTGTTGTAAGTGGAAGTATTGCTAGTGGTAGTATTGGTTCAGTTCATTTAGCTGATGGTGCAGTACAATCTGGCGATATTTCTAGTGGACAGATTGGTTTGTATCATTTATCATCTGGGACTGTTTTTTCTGGAACATTTGTTACAAGTGGATCAGTCCAAAGCGGTTCATTGGGAAATGCAACAGTCGTAAGCGGAAGTATCGCATCGGGTCAAGTAGGAATCAATCATTTAGCATCTGGTACGGTAAACAGTTTCTTCACTTCTGGTTTTATCGTCTCAGGAATGCTTGGAAATGCCGCCGTTGTTAGCGGGAGTATTGCTAGTGGAATTATTGGAAGTGTTCATTTGGCTGATGGAGCGGTATTAAGTGGTGATATTAGTAGTGGTCAAATAGGACTTTATCACTTAGCATCTGGTACTGTGTTTTCTGGTACATTTGTAACTTCTGGTAGTGTGCAGAGTGGAAGTTTAGGAAATGCATCTGTTGTAAGCGGAAGTATCGCAAGTGGAAGTATCAGTTCTGTTCATTTGGCTGATGGAGCAGTTCTTTCTGGAAATATTTCTAGTGGACAAATAGGAATCAATCATTTAGCATCTGGAACTGTAAACAGCTTCTTTACTTCAGGACATATTACTTCTGGGATGATAGGAAATAATGCCGTTGTTAGCGGGAGTATTGCTAGTGGTCAAATCTCAAATCTGCACCTATCTTCCGGTGCTGCTACATTTAATTTATTGTCAGGAAGTGTATCCAACAACCAACTTGCCAATTCTGCAATTACAATAAATGGTGCTTCCACGGCTTTGGGAGGCAGTTATACCAATTCGACATTAACTATTGGAACAGGGCTCGATGGTGGCAGTTATAACGGTAGTGGTGCCGTAACTATTGCTTTAGCATCTGGTGCTGCAATTGCAAATCTATTGAGTGGATCAATAGGCAGCGGAAAATTAGCAAACAATAGTGTAGTAAGTGGAACTGTCGCAAGTGGGCAAATAGGATTAGTTCACTTGGCTTCTGGAACGGTTTTTTCTGGTACATTTGTTACAAGTGGATCAGTCCAAAGCGGTTCGTTGGGAAATGCATCAGTCGTAAGTGGAAGCATCGCATCTGGTCAAGTAAGTATCAACCATCTTGCTTCTGGTACGGCAAACAGTTTCTTTACTTCTGGATTTATTGTCTCTGGAATGATAGGCAATAATGCCGTTGTGAGCGGAAGTATAGGAAGTGGACAAATAGGAGCCAACCATATAGCGTCTGGTGTTATTTCTGCTGGATTAACTTCTGGAAGTGTCACTAGTGGTTACATTGGTAATGCTGCTGTAGTTTCTGGAAGTATTGCTAGTGGAAGTATTGGAAGTGTCCATTTATCTGATGGTGCGGTATTAAGTGGAGATATTTCTAGTGGACAAATAGGACTTTATCACTTGGCTTCGGGAACTGTATTTTCTGGGACATTTGTTACCAGCGGATCAGTCCAAAGCGGTTCGTTGGGAAATGCATCAGTTATATCAGGAAATGTTGCATCTGGTCAAGTTTCTAATTTCCATTTATCATCTGGCGCTGCAATAGCAAATATTCAATCGGGTTCAATTGTTAGCGGTTTGCTTGCTAATGCATCGGTCGTGTCTGGAAGTATTGCTTCAGGTCAAATTGGAGCAAACCACATTGCTTCAGGTGTGTTATCTGCTGGATTAAATTCAGGAAGCGTTACAAGCGGCTACATTGGAAATGCTGCTGTAGTAAGCGGCAGTATTGCTTCTGGTCAGGTGTCAAATTTTCATCTGTCATCAGGCGCTGCAATAGCAAATATTCAGTCTGGTTCAATTGTAAGCGGATTACTTGCCAACGCATCAGTAGCGTCAGGAACCATAGCCAGCGGAAGTATTGGTTCAGTACACATCGCTGATGGAGCAATCCTAAGTGGTAAAATTAGTAGCGGTCAAATTTCTAACTTTCACCTATCATCTGGCGCTGCAATATTTAACTTATTGAGTGGATCAATTGGTAGCGGACTTTTCGCAAATACATCGGTTTTGTCAGGAACCATAGCTAGTGGAAGTATTGGTCAGTTTCACCATTCATCAGGAAGCGTGACAAGTGGCCATATAGGCAACGCTGCTATTGTAAGCGGAAGCATTGCCATCGGTCAGGTATCTAATTTCCACCTTTCATCTGGCGCTACAATAGCAAATATTCAGTCTGGTTCAATCGGAAGTGGACTTCTCGCAAATGCATCCGTGTTGTCGGGGACCATAGCCAGCGGAAGTATTGGTCAGTTTCACCATTCATCAGGAAGTGTCACAAGTGGCCATATAGGCAACGCAGCTATTGTAAGTGGAAGCATTGCCAGCGGAAGTATTGGTTCAGTACACATTGCTGATGGAACGATCCAAAGCGGCGAAATTAGTAGTGGACAAATTTCCAATTTCCACTTATCATCTGGCGCTGCAATATTTAACTTGTTAAGCGGCTCAATTGGCAGCGGATTGCTTGCAAATGCATCCGTGTTGTCAGGAACCATAGCCAGCGGAAGTATTGGTCAGTTTCACCATTCATCAGGAAGTGTCACAAGTGGTCATGTTGGCAACGCAGCTATTGTAAGCGGAAGCATAGCCAGCGGTCAAATTTCTAACTTTCACTTATCATCAGGCGCTGCAATATTTAACTTATTGAGTGGATCAATTGGTAGCGGACTTCTTGCAAATGCATCAGTTGTGAGTGGAAGCATCGCAAGCGGAAATGTTGGAAAATTTAGCCTCACAAGCGGTCTTGTTCCATCTTTTACAATTAGCGCAAGCGCCCCATCCAGCCCACTTTATGGTGATCGTTGGTTTGATACAAACACAGGAACATTACTAACTTATATTTATGATGGTGCTACGGCACAATGGGTACAATAAAATTTTAGGATAAAGAAATGCCAATTAGTTTTCCATCATCACCATCTTCGGGACAAAGGTACGAATACAGCTTTAATGCTTGGATTTACAACGGTACTTTTTGGAGAGCAACTAATGCTTCTGGCTCCATCACAAGTGGACAGCTAGGTGACAATGTTATTTTTAGTGGAAACATCGCTTCAGGACAAATTGGTACATTTCATTTAGCTAGCGGTGTGGGTGGTGGTGGTGGTGGTGGAAGCCTAACATCTGGTCAGGTTCAGTCTGGAAATATAGGTAACAATGCAGTAACAAGTGGTAATATCGCTTCAGGTCAAATTGGAAAATTTCATATTGCAAGCGGAGCTATTTTTCTTTCTTCTGGTCAGGTGCAATCTGGAAACATTGGCGATAGTGCAATTTTTAGCGGAAATATTGCTTCTGGACAAGTAGGAATCAACCACTTAGCAAGTGGAACTCTTGAATTATCATCTGGACAAGTTTCTAGCGGCGAAATTGGAAACAATGCTGTATTAAGTGGAAATATTGGCTCAGGACAAATTGGACAATTTCACATAGTCAGCGGATCAATACTTCTAAGATCAGGTCAAGTTCAAAGTGGAAACATAGGCAATTCAGCAATTTTTAGTGGAAATGTGGCATCAGGAAGTTTAGGTTTAATCCACTTAGCTTCTGGTACGACAGCAATTTTATCTGGATCGGTGACAAGCGGCGAAATTGGAAATAACGCTGTATTGAGCGGATCAATCGCCTCAGGTCAGATAGGACAATTCCACCTTTCAAGTGGTTCCGTGACGAGCGGAGCCATCGCTTCCGGTCAAATATTCTCTTTTCACATCGGAAGCGGAGCTTTACAAAGCGGACAAATTGGGAGCGGTCAAGTAGGATTTATACACATTGCCTCAGGCGCAATTACATCAGGAAAAATTGCCGCAGGAGCAGTCCTAAGCGGAAACCTTGCTTCAGGTCAATTTGGTGGACTCCACTTAGTCAGCGGCGCAGTCCAGAATGTTCACATTCAATCAGGACAAATATTTGATTATCATATTTTGTCGGGAGCAGTAATAAGCGGAAAACTTTCACTAAACGCCGTGTTGAGTGGAAATATCGCCTCTGGCTCTATATGGTGGACGCACATTGCGGCAGGCGGTGTTTTAAGTGGAAATATAGGATCGGGTCAAATTGGCGCACCTCATCTAGCCAGCGGTGCGGTCAGAAGCGGTGCCATTGCATCAGGTCAAATTGGGCAATTTCACATCGCTTCGGGAGCAATTTCAAGCGGAAAAATTAGCTCAGGTTCAATTCTGAGTGGAAATATCGCAAGTGGTCAAATTGGCAGCGGACACTTAGCAAGCGGTGTATTAACTGCTGGTGTTCCAAATATACGATCTGGCGATATAAAATCAGGCATGGTTGGAGATAGCGCCGTATTTAATTTTAATATTGCTTCTGGTCAAATATTTAACGACAATATTGCTTCTGGTGTTATTTTTGCAACAAATTTAGGCTCAGGAAGCGTCACAAGCGGAGCCATCGCATCAGGTCAAATTGGACAATTTCATCTAGCCAACAACGCTGTCAGAAGTGGAAATATAGCCTCAGGTCAAGTGGCTGGTGTTCACTTGGCATCAGGAACATTTGTAAGTGGAATCATAGCCGATGGCATTATCGGTTCAATTCATCTAAGTTCAGGAGCTTTAGCATCAGGTCAAATAGGAAGCGGTCAAGTTGGCGTATTTCATTTGGGAAATTCATCAATTATCGCAGCAAACATTGGTTCAGGTCAAATTGATACAGTTCATTTAGCAACTACTGCTGTGGCATTGCAATCCTATAGATTGCTCACGACTTCATTCAATGCTGGTGAACTTATTTCTGGAATTAAAGCTGTTTGCATGGGATCAGGCGGTGTTATTTTCCGTGCAGAAAGAGCTTCTGGCTTAAGATTGCCTGCAATTGGCGTGACAATGAGTGGCGCATTAAGCGGTACTGCCTGTACTGTTGTTTCTTATGGAAGAATATTCAATACTGCTTCTGGAATGCTTGCAAGCGGATTTGAAGGAAATGCCCTTTATGTTGGTTCTGGCGGCATAATCGTAAGTACAAGTGGATTCACTCAAGGAGGTGCTTTGCAATCCGCATTCTTGTCTGGCGATATGCAACAAATCATAGGCATTTCTGTGAGCGGTGGAATGTTTGTGATGCCGAACCTTTATGTGATGAGAAGTGGTTTCCAAAACAGTCTGCCTTATGATGTTTAAGAGATTATAAAATGTCAATCAATTTTCCATCTTCACCTTCATCTGGACAAAGATATGAGTTCAGCTTTAATGCTTGGACTTGGAATGGCACATTTTGGCAATCTACTGGCGCTTCTGGAAGCATTACAAGCGGAAATATAGGCAATAATGCAATTTTTAGTGGAAATATTGCATCTGGAAGCATAAGTGCTTTTTCATTAGCAAGCGGAGTTATTGGAGGTGGTTCATTAGTTTTAACTAGCGGCACGGTTGTTTCTGGTTTAATTGGAAATAATGCTGTTACAAGTGGAAATATTGCTTCGGGACAAATTGGATTATTTCACTTCATATCGCCAATTGATGGAGCAGGATATTTTATCGCCGGCGGCGACTCGTTAGCCATATATCAAACAGGAGATAAACTAAATTTCTCAAACGATACAACAATAGCAAAAACAACAGCAAATCTAAGTCAAATAAGAATAAATTTAGCTGGTGTGTCTGAAAATACAACTAAAGGATATCTGGCTGGAGGTTATGATGGAGTTAGTGGGGATACAGTAAACGCCGATAAATTATTGTTTGCAACTGATACTTCTTCTGCAAGTACTGTATCTAATTTAAGTCAAGCGAGAGGTTATTTAGCCGGATGTTCTGGCGAAGGAACAAAAGGATATTTTACTGGCGGAGGTGCAGCACTTACTACTTCTGATAGGATCGCATATTCTAATGACACAACAGCGGCACAAACAACCGCTGATTTACCAATAGGCATTTTAGGATTGGCGGCAGTTACAAACGGAAGTACAAAAGGATTTTATGCTGGTGGTTTTGATAGTGGCGGCAATGAATTAACTGATGTATATAGAATAACATATTCCAATGATACCACATCTAGTGTAACTGTAGCCACCCTTAGCCAAAATAGAGGATATTTATCTGGTGTTACTGGTGAAACAGCAAAAGGTTATTTCATAGGTGGATACTTCGCTGGCAATATTTTAGGAACAGCAGATAAAATCATATATTCAACAGAAGTAGTTACTGCTCAAACATCTGCTAATTTAACAAATGCACATTATCAGAGTACTGGAGTATCTCAAGGCATAAACAAGGGATTTGTGGCAGGGGGATTATCTACAGGATTTGTATTTTCTCCTAATGCAGACAAAATCAATTATTCAAATGATACGACCAATGCATCCACAACCGCTAACTTGAGTCAAGCAAGAGGAGGACTAGCTTCTGTTAATCAGTATTCAGTTGTTAGCCCGCTACTAGCCTTTTTGAATGACGCTACTGTTAAACTGACCGCCGGTGGAACTAAGGGGTTTTTTGCTGGCGGTGATACGGGAATCTACAACCTTGTTGCAACAGCGGACAAATTAACATATTCGACAGAAACAACTGTAGCACAAACTTCAGCAAATCTTAGTCAACCGAGGAGAAGTCTGGCTGGTTGTTCCGGTGAAGGGAATAAGGGATATTTTGCTGGCGGTGATGCGACTACTGGTTTAGTAAAAACGACAGATATAATAAATTATTCTTCAGAAATTACAAGTTACAATTCATCTTCAGATTTAAGCCAAGCAAGAAATACTGCTGGTATTACCGAAGGCTCGACTAAAGGTTATTTTGCTGGTGGCACATATACTGTGCAGCTAACTGATAAAATTACATTTAGCAACAATACGACTGCTGCACAAACAACAGCTAATCTTAGTCAAGGTAGAGTTGGATTAGCCGGTTGTTCTGGCGATAGAAGTAAAGGATATTATGTCGGTGGCGTTACCAATGTGGGGTCTGCTAAAGTATCGACTGCGGATAAAGTAACTTACTCTACAGATACGACTAATGCTCAGACTAGTGCTAATTTAAGTATTGGCACAGGTTACTTAGCATCAGTCTCAGAATGTCAAACAAAAGGTTATTTTGCCGGAGGCATAACCGGAGCTAGCACTAATGTATCATCGTCATACATTTTAATTTTCTCAACTGATATTACTTCTACCAAGACATCAGCCAATTTAACTCAAGCAAGATATGGTTTATCAGGAATTTCGGATGGATCATCCAAAGGTTATTTTGCCGGTGGCTACACCGGTGCTAATGTAGCTACGACAGATAAGTTATTATTTTCCAATGACATAACATCAGCTCAAACGACAGCGAATTTGAGTCAAGCTAGAGTTGGATTAGCCGCTGCTGGAGAAGAATACAGCACGGTATTTGGTAATTCTTGCGTTAACTCTGGTAATATTTCTTCAGGAGAAATTGGCTCTGTACATTTCGGATTTTCATACCCGACTAGCGGTTTAGTTAAATCTGGAAATATTGGTGATGATGCAGTCAATAGCGGCAACATAGGAAGTGGTCAAATAAACAATAATCACATTAGTTATTTTGATGTAGGTGTTTTACTAAACCACACCATAAGAGGCGGAACACAAGGATATTTTGCAGGTGGGACAACAACAGCCGGAAACGCAGTCGTATCCACCATAGACAAGCTAATTTACTCTACTGATACGACTGCTCTTTTAGCAACAGCAAGCTTAAATCAAGCAAGAAGTGGTTTAACAGGGGTAACTGAAGGATATGTTAAAGGCTATTTTTTTGGTGGATCAACGGGATCAGCAGTCCTATCGACTGCTGAAACATTCATTTACGCTCTAGACACAATTGCTACTTCAACAAGCGCTAATTTAGCTCTTCCTAGAATTTTTGCCGCTGGTTGTTCAGGCGAAGGTACAAAAGGATATATTGCTGGTGGTTCGTTAAATAGCAATACAACAGTAGTTACCGATGCTACAGAAAAAATAACATACTCTACAAATACACAAACATCTCAAACTACATATTACTTAAGTCAAGCAAGATATGGATTAGATAGCGTAACTGAAGGAGTAAGCAAAGGGTATTTTGCTGGAGGTATTGTATCAAATGGAGTAAATACATCCGAGACAATTACTTATGCTACTGATACAACTGCCGCACAAACTACTGCCAACTTGAGTCAAGCAAGAGGAAATTTATCAGGAATGTCTGGAAATGGGCTTGCAGGATATTTTGCGGGCGGCAGTTCAACATTTGAGTCTACATTTTACAGCACAACTGACAAAATCACATATCCTACTGATACTACGGCAGCTTCTACTAGTGCTAATTTAACTCAAGCAAGATCAGAAATGGCTGGACTATCCGAAGGTGCTACAAAAGGATATGCTGCTGGTGGATTTACAGCAGCTAGAGTCGCCACAACAGATAAAATAACATATTCTAGCGATACTACTTCAGCACAAGCAAGTGCTAATCTAAGTCAATCGAGATATAGACTAGCCGCTGCTGGACAAGAATTTACTACAGAATTCGGTAACAATTCTGTATATTCAGGAAGTGTAAGCCAAAGTGAAATAGGATGGCTACATTTCATTTCAGGAACTTTTCAAAGCGGGGGAGGACTTAATCTCGTATTTAGTTCAGGATCAATAACGAGCGGAATGTTTGGAGATAATTCGGCATTAAGTGGAAATATTGCTTCTGGTATAATTTCAAGATTTCATTTATCAAATCAATCTATTTTTTCTAATGCGATAAGAAGCGGAAATTTAGTAACATTCGCCTTTTCCAACAATGCCATTTCGAGCGGCAACATCAGCAACAGCGGCGCTATAAACACTACAAATTTGGCTTCAGGTGCTATTCAAAGCGGTTCATTTGGTAACAATGCAATTTCTAGCGGAAATATTTTGAGCGGTACAATTACGAGCATCAATCTAAGCAGCGGAGCACTTCAATCATTTAATATATCAAGCGGATCAATCTTAGCTGCACAACTAGCAAGTGGAGCAGCAGTAGGTGCGTTCAAACTCGCAAGCGGAATCGTAGTAAGTGGAAACATCGCATCAGGTGTGATATTATTTACTCCTTTTGCTGATTCATCTGTCCTTAGTGGCGCAATTGCAAGCGGCGTAATTGGCAACTTCCATCCCGCAAACTCATCCGTTACAAGCGGAGCAGTTCCAAGCGGAACAGTCATATTCAACATGGTTGGAGCTAATGCAACAGTAGCAAATAATTTCGCAGATGTAGCATTAGCTTCGGGTAACTTTGCATTACAAAGCGTCACGGGTGTAAATCTTGCGGATGGAGTTTGGCAACAACCAACTGCATTTTATGTGTCTGGAGGCATTACTGCCTTCATGTTTAATACAAATTCAATTCTCTCAACAAATATGTCTTTTACTAATACCAATAGAAATATTGGATATTTTGCAGGAGGAACTACAGGAACTTTTGGTGCTGCTGTTGGAACAGTTGATAAAATCAATTATGCCAATGATACAAGCACAGCAACCGGACAATCCTTGAGTGTCAACAGACAAAATGCTGGCGGAACTATTGGAAGCAGCACGAAAGGTTATATTTGCGGCGGTGAAGCAGCAAGCATGTCCAATAGAACAGATGCAATTACATACACGACTGATATTTCATCGGCACTTACAACAGCCAACATAACATCAAACAGAAACCCAACGGCACTAAATGGTTCTGGGTCTGCTGGATATTTGGGCGGTGGTGCAACCACCGTTGCTGGAGCAATGGTGACAACTACAGATAAACTTTTGTTTTCATCTGATACCACATCATCTATTGCGACCGCTGTACTAAGTGTTGCAAGAGCCTATATGGGAGGAGTTTCAAATAAGTCTTCTGCTGGATATTGGTTTGGAGGCACCACACAAGGAAATATAAGCCTAAGTGGTGAACAAACAACAATAGACAAAATTATATTTTCTACTGATACAACATCGTTTTTTGCAAATCTTTCCGCAGCAAGAGCCGGAATGTCGAGTGTTTCTAACAATTCATTAGGATGGTTTTTAGGAGGAACCACTAATAGATCAAGTTTTACAAATAATGGATATAGAATTGATTTATCAAATGAAGCAATTAGTTCAACTTCAGCAAATCTATCAAGCGTAAGAGCAGGTGGTGGAGGATCATCTAATCCAAGCACAAGTGTTGGTTATGTAGCTGGTGGTGAAACTTCAACTAACATCCAAACAAATGTAACAGATAAAATCGATTTGACAACGGGTTTTGGATCAGCAACATCCACAGCAAATCTTAGTCAAAGTCGTGGCTATGTAGCTGGTATTGATGCTGGTGCTCAACCAATTTTTTCTGGAAATATAGTCGTTACTTCTGGTAAACTTACCACAACCGCCGCTAATGAAATCAGATCAACCAACATGGCATCTGGTGCGGTATTAAGCGGCAGCATCGTTTCAGGAGTTGTATTTAGTGATGCGACCACAAATAACTTCTCAAACGCTGGCGTTAGAAGTGGAAACATCCAATCAGGTGAAGTAGCAAGAGTTCATTTTGCAAACGGCACAATACTTTCAGGAAATATTGGAAGCGGTGTACTCAACTTCCCAACAGTTTTTGGAAATGTGACTCAATATGTGAATATTGGAAGCGGTCAAATTGATCAGTATCATTTGAATTGGATATTTAATGGCACAACCGCAAAAGCCGGTTATTTTGCTGGAGGACAAACGGGAACGACGGCATTTGTTAATACAACAGATAAAATAATTTACTCAGTAGAAACCACAGTCGCACAATCGAGTGCTAACCTAAGCCAAAGTCGAAATGGCTGTGCTGGATGTTCAGGTGAAGGAACTAAAGGCTACATGGGAGGTGGCGGAACTTCAGGAGGCTATACTGAAGTCACAGATAAGATTACTTATTCATCTGATTCCTCTGTTGCGACAACAAGTGCTAATTTAAGCCAACAACGATCCCAATTGGCAGCAGTTTCAAACGGGTCTACGAAAGGTTGTTTTGCTGGTGGGTTTAATAATTCAACACAGGTAACGGCAGAAATATTAACATATGCCACAGATACATCTACTGCACAAACAACTGCTAATTTAAGCGTGGCACGATATCGTTTAGCTAGTGCATCTGAGGGATTGACAAAAGGTTATTTTGCTGGCGGTCTTTCAAGTGCAGTTACAGCCACTACAGATTTGATAACATTTGCTACCAATACCACCGCTGCTCAAACTTCTGCGAATCTTAGTCAAGCAAGACAGTTATTGGGAGGCTGCTCTGGTGAAGGTACTAAAGGTTATTTTGCGGGTGGAAACAGCGGTGCTAATGTCGCCACTACAGATAAAATAACATATACAAATGATACTACTGCTGCACAAACTTCTGCTGACCTAACCCAAGCAAGAATACCCCTTGCTGGAGTAACTGAAGGATCAACAAAAGGTTTCTTTTCTAATGGTCAGTCTGCAACAACAACTGACAAAATCACATATTCAACAGACACCAGTTCTTCTCAACCACTCGCCAACTTAAATCAATTAAGATATAATTATGGTGGTGTCGATGGTGGCACTTCACCCAATAATTCTCCTCAAGCTAGAGTCTCAAATGAAGTATACCTTACCAGCAGCACACTAGCTTCTGGTACAATTTCTCTTGTCACCGCAAGCGGACAAAATGCAGGATTCCCTTATAACCTAGCAGAAACAGCGCAAATAAACACTAACAGACCAATGTTTGATTATTTCCGTGCTGGAGAACTGATTTCTGGAATAAAAGCAGTTTGTATGACTTCTGGTAATTTCGTCAGAAGAGCAGAAAGAGCAAGTGGATTGAGACTTCCTGCAATTGGTGTAACAAGCGGTGCAATTCTAAGTGGAACAACTGGCAGGGTTTTCTACTATGGATATGTTGGGCAAACTGTTTCAGGTCAAGTTGCATCAGGATTCCAAGGTCAACCACTTTATGTAGGATCAGGTGGTTTCATTGTTAACAGAAGCGGATTCATGGGAGGAGCAGCTTCAGGCGCACCATTCCTCTCAGGTGATATGCAACAGCAAATTGGAATAGCGATGAGCGGTGGCTTATTCGTGATGCCAAGCCCAATGATGATTAGAAGCGGATTCCAAGGCACTTTGCCTTACGATATGCGTTAAAATTTCTCAAAAAACACATTAAAACTCATGCTGATTCGATCCTGATCGGATCGGTTTTGCTCAACACTATGCTGCAACCAAGAAGGGAACAAATACACTCTTCCAGCAACAGCAGGGTAAATTAAGTGATTTGCAGTAGTTGCAGTCATTTGTCCATAATGAGCATCAAGCATTTCTTTTGCGTGTAATGGCGAATAAAAAACTATATTGCCACAATTTTCAGGTGTTTGTAAGTAATAACATCCAGATAAGTAATTTCTTGGATGAGTATGTGCAACATTGTATCCGCCAGACGGATTAACATTGACCCAAGAATTATATATTTTCATTTTTTCTGAAATTTGCAAAGAACCACAAACTTCATTGACTAGATTTTGTAAGTCGTTTTTCAAACGACTACAAACAGAATTATCCAACCAATTGTCTTTGCTTTGCCAGCCACCTCCCATGTTCGTTTTTTGAACACCAGATGGATCAACAGCTTGACAATAGCGAGTATAATCAATCAGTTCTTCACGATATGAATCAGATAAGTCAGAAAAGAAAATTGTGGTTGGAAACACCAACTCACATTTAATCTTATTCATAAACTTTGCCAGTATTCACATCAAGATGCTTGCATCGAATGCTTGCATCAACAAGCAATCTCCAGCCCTTTTCCCGCAATTTTTGAGACAGGAAGCTGTCTTGAGTAAGATGCGGTGTTGTTACAGTCCAAGGATATTCCGTTTGCAGGAATGCCTCCATGGGGAACAAGGTGAATCCTTGTGCAATCGTGTAAACCTCATGGACTGCAGTATCATTGGGGGGCAATGTCAATGCCTGACGCTTTCCTGCGACAATGTGAATATGAACACCCTCAGGATATGGTGTCTTCTTCACATAATAACCACCCAAAACAACTTTAGGATCACCTAATTCTCTGTACCTTGTCACAATCTTTTGAAAAGCATCAGGTGGTGGGAAAGTATCATCCTCAACTGTAAGAAGAAAATCAGCGCCATCATTCAAGGCAGTTTGAATTGCCTCGTTATAGGCTTCAGCAGTTGTTCTGCCGAATACATTTAGAAACTTAACTTGAACACCAGATGGAATAGTTAAATTTTCAAGGACAGGGAGTTTTTCTGCTTTTTCCCTAGTTGGCACACAAATCAAAACCTTTACATCGCCAACTTCAAGATATTTTTTTTCAACTTCACGAACATGATCTAGTTGAGGCGTTCCAGTCAAACCAATCTGGCGAAGTGCTTCATTATTTCCAACTCCAATACGACCTGTTGCCTGCAAATCTTGTTGGGCTTGTCGAGCAAGGCGCAAACGCCAGTAATTCTCCTGTCCTGCGTCAAGTTCGGCACGGGTAAACTTCTTCGGGAAACTTTGCCAAATCTTATAAAGTGCCTCAAATTCACGCAAAGCACCCAAGACAGCACGATCTTGTTCTTCAAGATCAATACGCATTAGATCGGCTTCAATTTGCTCTAATTCCGTGCCTTTGTCTTCAGCTTCTTTAATCTTGATTTCAATCTTTCTTTTATTCAGTTTTGCACGACGAAGGTTATCATATTTGATCTGAAGCTCTAAAACGCATTGAGCATATTGTGTCTCTAATGTATCATGTTGTCCCACAACAAACTTTTCAAGAACATATGCTGTTCTTGGCTGTTGAATTTCGAGGAATGCATCCTCCATCGTTTTGATGGCTTGCATAACATTTTCAATACGCTCATCTATTGGAACTACTTCATTCATAAAAGACTCCTTTTGAAATTCAGGTTGATTGTTGGTAAAATAAATTTTTTGAAAATTGCTCATACAACATTATAATGTAAATGACAATATTGTCAAAAACATAAAGAGCATAATTTATGCCGGGATCATGGGAACTAATCAATCAAAATAGAGTTCTTTGCTGCATATTAACAAGAGAATCGGCAAGTGTTGCTTGGGCATTTGGTCTAAGAAATCTGCAAATTCCGGGGGCAATAACCGGACTTTCCGGTATGCCCTTCGACCATGCACGAAACACAGGTTGTCAAAAACTCCTTGAATTAGGTTGGGAATGGCTCTTTTTTCTTGATGATGATGTTATTCCTCCACCAGATGCCGTTATGAGGCTTCTAAATCATAAAAAACCTATTGTAAGCGGTTTGTATTACAGAAGATACGAGCCAATTGTTCCTGTCATGCTTCGTGATTCAGAACACGGACCTCAATGGATAAGAGAATTCAATGCTCCTGACCTAATTGAAGTCGATTATGTGGGTGCTGGTTGCCTTCTTATTCATCGTGATGTCCTCAATAGCCTTCAACCTTTAAGTGCCCGTTGCCGTTGGTTTGAATGGCGTTGTGACAGGACTGATTTGCCCCATCTTGAAAGAACAAGCGAAGACTTCACATTCTGCAAACACGCAAGAAACCACGGTTACAAAATTTATGTTGATACAGGAATTCAATGTCGCCATGCCGGTTTTGGTGAAAGCAGCATCGGCGGAACCTTCAAACCATTGGAGATCAAAGCCTAATGAAACTTACCTACTTGCCAACGACTCCAATGAAAAAGTTAAGAATTTGTGTTATATCCAGCACCGTTCTGCATTGTCCTCCAAAGGGTTACTCTGGCCTAGAGATGTTAGCATGGCAGATAGCGGAAGGTCTTAAAGCAAAAGGTCATGAAGTAATGCTTGTTGCCCCCAGAGGCTCAACAAGTAGCTGTGAAATTCACGAAACAACACAATATGAGCCAGAAGGACAAGCCTATTCGGGTTATTGGCAAAAACTACCTAGTTTTGATGTAATCATCGATCATAGTTGGGAGAAATGGTCTTATATTTTGAAAATGGAAGGCAAACTTCCACAACCTATTCTCGGTGTTCTTCATGCGCCAGTTGAAACGATGTACAACAGCGCACCACCTGTTCCTTTTCCTAACTTTGTTTGTATTTCAAAAGACCAATCAGAAGCCTGCTCTGCTCACCTAAAGTGCGCCTCAAGGGTTTCATACAACGGTGTTGATACAAGTTTTTATAAAAATACAGGATTGAAAAGAAATAATCGTTACCTTTTCCTTGCAAGGATTAGCACAATCAAAGGACCACACATCGCAGTAGATGTGGCTAACAAATGCAAGATTGAACTTGATCTTGTGGGAGATGACAAGATTACAGGAGAACCAGACCTTCTTAACAGAGTCAAACAAACTTGTAGCGTTTCGCCAAATTTACGATATGTTGGACATCAGAATCGTGATGAGTGCGTTACTTGGTTCAATACAAATAAGGCTCTTCTTCACCCGAATATGCTATTCCGTGAGCCATTTGGACTTGCTCCTGTCGAAGCACAACTTTGCGGTATGCCAGTTATTGCTTGGAATCATGGTGCTTGCAAAGAAACTATCAAGCATGGCGAAACAGGTTTCTTGGTAAATACGCAAGATGAAATGCAAGAACTTATCAAAAGCGATGCAGTTTCTTCGATAAAGCCAGAACGCTGCATGGAATGGGCGATGCAATTTTCCTATGAAAACATGGTTAATCGTTATGAAGAACTATGTTTTGAAGCAATAGACACAGGTGGCTGGTGAGAATTCATATTTCTTATGCTTATGGTTGTCCTGATGTAAATTTACTCAGGGAATTCTGTAGTTACGACATTCAATGCCCTGAATGTTGTGAATTTGTGCCAGAAGAAGAAGCTTCTCTAAATTACAAAATTTCCAATACGAGCCTCACCAGTTTGCATTGGAGCAGACAATATGAATATCCTTGGGCACTTAGTCACAGTAATTTGAAGCCTACTGATGTTTGTCTTGATGCAGGAGGAGCATATGCCGTTTTTAAGTATGCTCTTGCAAAAAGGTGTCAAAAGGTAGTCACTATTGACATGAACCAAGACTACCTTGATAAGTCAATTAAATCCGCTGAAAGACTTGGTTTCAAAAACATTGAGTTTTACAACAGCACAATAGAAAGCCTCAGGACAGAAGAAAAATTTGACAAAATTTATTGCTTATCAGTTCTTGAACATATTCAAGATAAAAACATAAGGTTCGCATGTATTGGCAATATGCTCAATATGTTGAAAAAAGGCGGAGAATTTTATTTAACATTTGACATTGTATTGGAGCCGGGAGAGACACAATTTGATTTCTACATGAAGCCAGAAGATGGAGCAGAAATCCTCCAATTATTTGGAATATCAGGTTTTCAAGATGACAAGTATTATACCGCTAAATTTCCCGGTGGTTGTATTCTTGCAACTATTTGTTTGAAAGTTTGGGATATATGATAATTCCTCAACAAATAAAAGAAGAATATAAAATATTTGATCCTGAAGCGGATTTATTTTTTCGTGATTTTGACGAACCAGTAGGAGCAAAAATCCTTGAGATTGGCTCTCAACACAGTCCAATTTCAAGTATTTTAACAAAAAGTGGTTTCAATGTCACAGGAGTTGATTTAAGAGATTGCGATCAAGAACCAATTTATAATCATATCAAAGCAGATTTTTGCAGAATGCCACCAGAATGGCTTCGTGAAAATATTGGCACTTTTGATTCTGCCGTCATTATTTCTGCCATAGAACATTTGGGTCTAAACACTTACGAAGAAGGCAGAACGCATGATTTTTATGATGTTCTAGCCATGCGTTATATTTACGATTTGTTGAAGCCCGGTGGAACTTGTTATGTGACTACTCCTTTTGGAGGCAAGTTTGTAGAAAAAAAACCTCATTGGCGTGTTTATGATTGGGCCAATCTCTTAGACAGAATAATCCAAGATTTTCAAACAGAAATATTCAGCCTTGGTGTTTGTGAAGAAATTACAATCAATGGTAAGGTTCTAAAAGCAGGCGATCCAATAACTCTAAATGAAGCGATTTTGAACACAAAAGGATTGCCTCATATTTCATGTTTTCTCAAGTTGAGGAAGTAAAATGTTCCTATATGTGACAAATGATCGAATTGGCTCTATCACAGGTGGAGGACAGGTCACGAAATATGAATTGGAAGCATTGACGACCCTTGGTTCGGTTGATGTTCTTAATCCTGAATCCACACCCGATCCATTTGACGCAGAAAAAGCACTACTTGGGCAAGATTTTTCGACATACAAACTTGCACATTTCTATGGTGGTACTTTCCCCAATCTTGTTCAGAAGCTAAAGGATTCTGGCGTAAAGGTGACCTATACAGTAGCGGCACATGATGTCGATGTGAGCAGGAGTGAATTTCAATGTTTGAAAATGAATTTTAATTTTCCACATTTGAACAATAAAGATTTGTTTGAGAGGTACATTTCTTCTTATAAGAAATCGGACTTAGTGATATGCCCTTCTAAGATTGCACAAGAAATTAACAACAGATATGGAATTCAAAAAACTACGATTATTCCACATGGTCATGAACCAGTAAAAAATAAAAGAACTCCTAAAACATTCACAGTTGGATATTTGGGACAATGTGGTCCAGATAAGGGTATTCGATATCTTATCGAGGCATGGTCGATACTGAATTACCATGATGCTATTCTTAGTTTGGCTGGAAGTCAAACTCCTATGCTCATGCCTCTCATTAGGCATTTTGGAAAAGGCAATATCAGCATTGAGGGTTGGGTGGATTCTGTTGAAGATTTTTACAATTCATGTTCATTATATGTGCAACCTAGCGCAACAGAAGGATTTGGGATTGAAGTTCTTGAGGCAATGAGCGCAGGTAGACCTGTTGTAGTTAGTGATGGCGCTGGTGCTAGTGATGTGGTTGAAGATTGCGGACTTGTCTTCAACAAATGTAATTCTAAATTACTTGCCGAATGTATTGACAATTTAAGAAAAAATCAAAATTTGAGAGAGCAGTTTTCCAAAAACGCAGAATATAGGTCAAAAGAATATACTTGGGAAAAGGTAAAACCGCTTTACCTTAATGTTTGGAAGGAGCTATTGTCATGAGTTACACTATCCCATTTACACCACAACATAAAGTCATCGAATTGGGCGGTGGCAACAGGCCATATTTCCGTCCCAATCTTGATGTTAGGTCTGGCGAAAACATTGATATTGTTGCTGATTTTAACGATGTTTTGCCACTTAAAGATGAAGATTATGATGGCGTATTCAGTTGCTACTGCATCGAACATCTTAGCTGGCGTAAAGTAAGACTTTTTATTTCAGAAGTTTTCAGGATTTTGAAGAAGAATGGAAAAGCAGTATTCATTACTGCAAACACAGAAAGACAAATGAAATATGTCTTGAATCATGATGAATGGAACGATGATTGTTCCTGCATTATATTTGGTGACCAAGATTATCCAGAAAACACGCATCGTAATAGTCTTAATCCAAGGTATGCAATCAAGCTTTTGACAGAAGCAGGATTTAGAAATGTTATTGTTGTGCCACATGGGGCTTTAGGCACAGACATGATAATAGAGGTACAAAAAACAACAGGTGAAATTAAGTTTGACCGTGAATATTTTGATAATATGAATTTTTACGGAGAAAACACAGGATTTTATCGTGATCATCCAACGAACTGGATTGTTTTCAATACTCTCATGCAAGAAAATCCGTCATCTATTCTTGAGCTAGGATGCGGTCGTGGTTATTTACTGAAAAGATTTGAATCTCATGGAATTACGGCACTTGGATTAGAGATTTCTGACCATTGTTGGCTCACAAGAGTCACAAATGCAGTTCAAAAAATTGATATTAGACAAATTCCTTGGCCATTTGAGGACAAGCAATTTGATCTGTGTTTTTCTCAAGGTGTCCTTGACTACTTGAATCCTGAAATTATTCCACAAGTATTAAAAGAAGCAAATCGTGTATGCAAAAGAGGCATACATTCAGTTGACACGAATAAGTTAAAGCTGAATTGGGAAAATCAATATTTTCTAGGCAATGATGAAATAGTTGATGGTTCTTTGCCTTTCGCCGTTCCCGCCGGTAATGGTAAACTTAAATTAAATATTGGCAGCTTCACAGTCATGCTGCACAATGGCTGGATCAATACCGATGTGATTGATTTAAGCTCTTATGCTATGGCAAATCAATATAAATTTTTACAGATGGACAGCAGAGGAACTTTCCCATTTGAATCAAATAGCGTTGATTTAATTGTCTCAAGCCATATGTTGGAGCATTTGGATTGGAATGAAGGATTGAATTTCCTTAGAGAATGTTATCGTGTGATGAAAGCTGGAGCGGTGATGCGTATTGCCGTTCCTGATTTAGATTTAATGGTTAAGAAATACCTTAACGGCAAATTGCATGAACTTGATGAAATTAACTTAAATGCCGCTTCCAATGATCAAGAGTCATTCAAATTCTGGTCATATTTATTTGATAATCATAAAATTGCTTACGACATCAACAGTTTAACAAAGATTGGAAACTTGGTTGGATTCCAAGTTGAAAGAAAAAGATTTAATGAAGGTCATCCAGAAATTATCAGGGAGACTATGGATTATCTCCCTGAAATAAGCATTTATGTTGAGATGACAAAAACTAATCCATAAAAACTGTATTACCAAAATTTATGGATGCTATTTCGTCCCAATTACCAATTACTTCACACCAAGAACGATTATTTAATTTATTTTTTTTATTCAAAAGTTCATGTATCAGGCTTTCATTTTTAATAGGACAATTAGTAAATTTAAATATTTCTTTTATTATGTCGAAACCATTTAATCCGTATAAATCTTCGTAAGATATTTTGTAACAAGTATCATCAAGATTTTTTAGGTGTGTGCGAAGATTAGATATTGCACCTTGAATTTTTTCTATTTTTATATTTACTTTTTCTTTTAAATATTCATGGTTTTTCTGTGCTTTCATCCACACATTTGTTTTAAAAGCCAATTCCAAAGACAAAGCTGCATCGAGTAAATTATTTCTGTATAAGAAAATTGTATTGCACTTAGATTTCATGTATTTTGTTTGATCAAAATTTGTGAAACTGTAAAGATGTTTTATTCCATTATAACTTGCAAGAATAAGATCAAAAGCTGATTCAAATCCTTCTTTGCCCCAATGATCCAAATAATTTATTCCACGATGGTTGTGAGCATTGAATGGTTCAAATGAAACCGTTTGGTTTTGGCTTTCAAATATTTCTGCTAATGTTGTACTGCCACTTCGAGCGTGGGCAAGAATCAAAAAATTATTTTTCATCGCATGACATTTTCAATAAAATTAAAATAGTCTTGTTGACCTTGGTTGTATCCAATGTAATAGCCTGCGATATAGCCACAAGCTAAGTAAATTATGCTAAGAATAAAAAGCAATACAAAAAAGGGCAATTTTTTAATTGTATCATAAACCTTTGACATATTGTTCAACTTTGTAAAAGTCACCAACTATTCTACTTATCCTTGAGTCTTTATCTTTTTCTAATGTTTCCTTACTTGGAGCCAATCCTGTTTTTTGGTGTGGTTGAATAAATGACTCTAAGCCAACCAAGTAATTCCACAACCAATATGTTCTTCCTCGGAGTCTTTTTTCAACATCCTTGATATAAGTTTTCCAAGGAATTTTAAATACTTTGAATATTTTTGCAAATCTATCCTTCATCTGAAGGACTTGTTTTTCATAAAATGCGGGTTCGTAGTCAGGAGATTGTAACATTAGAAATCTATTTCCTTTATTGTTACTTCGTGTCCTTCTTTTTTAAGAATGGCAAGTCTTTTGTTGCTATGTTCAAGCAAATAATCATTGATTTCAAAGACAAAGTCATAATAATTCAACCGTTCTTTATCAGAAGCGGTTCTTAATCCACGACCCATGCGCTGAATAATCATGTGGTCGGCTTGGCCACCAGCAGCATTGATAAGATTATTTGGATGCACATTGATACCTGTATTGAAAATTTGTTGTGTTGCTATCGCAATTAAATCGCCTTTAGCTTTTTGCAATTCTTTGATAACGCCTTTGCGAGTTTCTGCGTTATCTTTTCCTTGAACCCATAAACTTCCCGGTAAAAGATTGTGCAGGGCATCTCCGTGAGCGATTCTATCGACTAAAATAAGGGTTCTTCCTTTTTGTTGTCGAGCTAATCTTGTTACAACATCATGGAAATAAAAACTTTCAGCAATCCCTCTGGTTACGGCATCGATATAGATATCGTGTGGAATTTGTGGCTCACGAATAGGATAAAATGTACATTTACTTTGTGCTAGAATTCCACGATCTTGGAGTTCTGAAGTTGTAAGCACACCACCTTCGGCAGACTTAATCTTTAAGATAGGACCAAAAAAACCTCTTACATAAAATTTTTGGACGCTATCTTTTCCGCCAAACTTAAATGGTGTGGCTGATACAGCGACTCTAATGTCAGCAGCTTTAAGTCGTCTATAGACAGCTTTTGGCAAAGTGCTCATCATGTCATGAATTTCATCAACAATTAAAACACGAATTTTAGGCAACACTTTTTCCATTTTGGCAATACTTTGAACAGTAGCCACCGTGATCATATTAGGTTTAACAGAACCACCCCATAAGCATCCTACATTAGGCAATCCCCATTTTACAAACTCTTCATAGTTTTGCTGTGCCAAAGAAGCCCTGTTTTGCAGGACAAGAGTCGGCATATTTGGTGCTATGGTTTTTAAAATTCCAACCATGACTAATGATTTACCGGCAGAAGTAGGAGCATATATCACTCCACGACGATGTTTAATGACTTGATTGATCATTTCTACTTGATAGTCATATAACTTAAAATCAGATATTTTATCGCCAACGCTATTGGTTTCCGGCAACCATTGATTCAGGAATGTCTCGTTAATTGTATCAATTGAAAACGGAGTTTTTTGTCGTTGATCGTCAATAGTATATTCGGCATTGAAATGTTTGAGAACAGCGGTTACTTCAGGAAGAAGTCCAGTGAGAAATTTGCCTGTATCATTTGCGAAGAAGTTGATGAAACCATCCCACTTCTTCATCTTATAAGCTCTGTTGTGAAAATAATTTTTATCTCTGAAACGAAGTCGTTGAAACAACTCTCGTCGCAGATGTTCGTCTGCGGTTAAGAAAAACGAATAATCGTTATTTATGCGGAGTATGTTGCTCATGGATCGGAGTAACTACCTCTTGTTCTTGAGGGACTTGGACTTCTTTTTTAATTTTGGCCTTAAATCTTCCCGAACGCATTCCTGTAACCTTTCTTTTTGCATGTCGTTTTCTTCCGCAACACATTTTTCCTCCAATAATTTTTTCCTCAAAAGTTTTACTACTACCAATGCATCTTCTAAAGCTGTGTGGGCTACCTCTTCGGCTAGACCCGCTCTTTCCAAACAAGTTTTCATGTCAGGAAGAGAAATATCCTTTTGAATATCAAAATACAAGATAGCCGGATCAATGACACGGCTCAAAAATTTGATTGATCCCCAATCTTTGATTTTGGCATTTAAAAATGGCAAATCAAATTGTCCAATGTTTTTTCCAGCAACATTCACATACATTTTGCCATGATTTTGGTCGAACCCATTTGATAGTAAAAATAGTTCTAATGCTTGTGGTAATTCACAAATTTGTAAAAAACGAACACCTGTTGTAGGACAAATTTCTAAATTCTTTTTGATAGCTATATCTATTTTTTTAAATAAGTTTGAATGCATTGATAATGCAAAGGGATGTCCTTGATATCCATACCTTTTTAAAATTATCGCTTCAAATTTCGGTAATTCAGCTAATGGTTTAGGATTTTTGAGATCATCCAAAACCGCAGCGAATTGGATAATGTCGCAGTTTTCGGGACTCAGTCCTGTTGTTTCGATGTCAATTGACAGATAACGCATGGTAATTTCTCCTTGTGACAGGATTATACCACGGTCAATCTAGAACTCCAGTATCTTTGCCGATATTTCCAAGCACCGAGACTGCATTCCAGACTGTTTCATACAATTCTGGTTTATCTGACATAAATGTGAACATATCACGCAGATGTAATCTTCTGCGTTCGTTTGGGTGAAAATGCGGTTTACTCTCTTCGTCTAGATAGCAAAGCCTATAATCAACAACCAAAATTGGTTCTGTGCTGGCTATTAAAGTTGCGTCAAGACTTATATTTTCTACCCACCATGTGTCGTAGGTTTTTTCATCTGAAGCCGGTATTACTATGGGATTGTCCTTGGATATACGCATAAAATCCTCCATACTATTTATAACTTTAGACAAAAAATTTGCACCATATATGATTTATTCATTGCCTCACTAAATAAAAAAGGAGAAAATTCTTAAAATGGCTGACGATTACACAGTTCTGAATCCCGGTGTTGGCGGGGATGTCATGGATGAATCCCTTGTGGTTTATCCAAGCGCACCAACTAACCGCAAAAGACCCCGTGTCGTCATAACAGGCGAAGGTTTAGATGATATTGTACCAGCCCAAACGACTAATCCTGTTGGAGATGAATTCGGTTTAATTACCAGACCGATAATTTCCAGTTTTCCCGGCACAGAAGCCAATACATACGATGATGTAACTTTAGTTCCTACTTCATCGGAAACAACAGTAGTCACTTATGCTGTCCCTGTTGGAAAAGTTTTCTATTTTATTGGCCTCAATGTGAGCGGAAATGCAAATGCTGTTTTCAAACTTTATGTTGACGGGAATGTTGTTTTAGCTGCAAGAAGCTCAGTAGCAAATCTTACTGTGACAATTTCTTATTCACATTCGCCAATTAAAGTTGCCGCAGGTGATACAATAACAATTAAAGTAAAACACGAAGCTCCAGTAGGTTGTGACTTTGAAGGGACAATACTCGGTTACTTGCTATGATATTTTTGGCTTTGCCATACAACAACTATACAGGCTGGGGAGTTTGTAGTCTAAACTTAGCCACAGAACTTTCCCAAATTACAAAAATTAAATATTGTTCAAGTGAATTTGATAATAACGAAAAAGTAAGTTCAATAGCGAACACTTATTTTCAAAAAATATCTTATAATGATTTCAATTATTTAAAAAATCAAAAAGATTATCCTTTAATCCAAGCTTTAGAACATGATTTGAAACCATATATTGATTACTTCAATGGATCAATCAAAGTGGGCATTACATTTTCCGATAGGAAAATACCTAATGATTTGGTGATAAAGTCAAAGCACTATGATTTCATAGTTTCAGGTTCATCATGGAGCCAAAAGCTACTTGAGAGTTATGGAGTCAAATCGACAGTAATCCATCAGGGTATCAACCCAATTATTTTTAACGAATCAAGAAAAATTAAAAAGTATTTTACAGATGATTTCTTTTTATTTTCAGGATGTAAATACGAAACGAGAAAGGGTCAGGATGTCATCATAAAAGCATTTAAATCCATTTGCGATAAGTATGCAGACATTAAGCTGGTGTGTAATTGGACGAATACTTATACAAAAGATGACGGCAAAGATGATCTGATCAAGGCAGGCATACCTCAAGACCGAGTTATCATGACACCTTTGCATAGTAATGAAATGATGGCAGAAATTTATCAAAATACTGATCTTGGAATTTTTCCATCTAGATGTGAAGCAGGAACTAATCTAGTAATGATGGAATATATGGCTTGCGGCAAACCTTGCATAGGGACTATTGGAACAGGTCAAGGTGACATTCTTAATTCTGAGAACGGATTGCCACTCAATTCTAAAGGCATAATTGTCTTGAAATCTACCGAAGGAGAAATCATTAGCAATTGGGAGGAGCCTGACTCCGACCATCTTATCGAACTAATTAAATGGTCATACGAAAATCGTAAAAAAATTCAAATGTTAGGTAAGAATGCAGCACAAACTATGAAAACAAAAACTTGGGAAAAAATGGCTCAAAAAATATTTAAGCTGATTTCTTAGCCATGATTCTAATTAAATCCTCTACTGTTCCATCACCACTTTTTACTTTATTTAAAATAAATTGCTGAGTGTCAGAAGCCAATTCCTTAAATTCACCTAGACTTTGTAGTTGCTCAATTAAATTTTGAGTGTTAAATGTATCGAGCGAAACAGACAAACCTTCTGGGCTCTCTAAATCAAGTTTACCAAGAATAAGGCTCTTGTAATAATTAAAATCTTTTTCTTCAAATTCTAGCCATGTCTTAAAATTCATGGTGCCTCAATTAAAAAATATCAAAACTATATACCTTCATGAATAAATTATCTTTCAAGCATTTCCTAGAAATGGCCAATTACGGCTATGACACCACGGATACAAATCGTATCATGGGTGGCACAGAGCAAATGCAAGGTGATGGATTATTTTCTAAGTTCAATCCAAATCTTATTATCGAGGAATTGACTCGGCTTCCTGCGATCTCAACTCATAACGCTGTGCAGATATGGGACGAAGCTGTTCAATGGGGTTCTGAAGCTGGAGCAATCAGAGTTTCTGCTAGTCCTCTAGGTTCTTTGCGACTTATGACCAGAAGACTATCCCATGATCTTCATGGGGAACCAATGTGGATTTGTAAAGATGTTTTGCCAATCAAAGATTATCGTGATCAACACAAAGAAATTGAATTAGCACATATTTTACATAAGTCTTTAGAAGAATTGGCTCAACAACCAATAGATGCGCCTTTTGGAGAATATCAGGAACTTGAAAGATTTGCTTGGAAACTATGGCACACAACAAAAAAAAGACACCCATCCTATATCATGTTTCCAGTAAGCCTTAGAAAACAAGATGAAAATTACTACAAACTTGTCTATGAATTTAGAGGTCAAGGCGTTGGTTCGCCATATAACGGCAAAACTGGAAGAAGCGAACAGTTCAATATCGACTTAATTTATTATCCACAAAAAGGTTTAATTAGATGTATGGGTTATGATATTGATAGCAGTATGCGTGAAAGAAAATTCTATGTACAACCTTCTGAATGGGATGAAGCATTTTCCCCAAAGGATGATGAGGATAAAATCCTTGAAAATATAGTAAAACTTTTCTTGCAATACTAATTTTGTCAAAACTATAATGTTGCAGACCAAAAGGAAAAAAGTATGCAACATTTCCTTTCTATTTCAGACTTTAATAAAGAAGAAATTGAAAAGATACTTGAAATTGCGATAGAAATTGAAAAAAATTGGACTTACTGTCGCCAAATGAACAACAAGTGTATTGCTAGTTTTTTTGCTGAACCTTCAACTAGAACAAGATTTAGTTTTGAAAGAGCCATGCATTGGCTTGGCGGGAGAATTGTTACTGCCGCAGATGCATCTTCAAGCAGCAGTTTAACCAAGGGTGAAAGCCTTAAAGATACATTTAGAACTCTTGGACAATATGCAGATGCTATTGTCATGAGACATAGCGACTCGTCGTGGCCAGAGGTTGCCAGAGCCTATTCAAGAGTTCCAGTTATAAATGCGGGTAGTGGTTCTGGTGAACATCCAACACAAGCACTTCTTGATCTTCATACAATTAAACAAAAATGGAAAAATATCAATGGTTTGAAAATTATGTTGTGTGGCGACCTTAAAAACGGAAGAACAATTCATAGCCTTATCGAACTTCTTAATTTATATGAATTAAAAATTTATTACTGTGCAGCAACAGACCATAATAACTGCGATCTAAGCATTCCAGAAAAATATCTTGAAAAAATTCCTTGCAAAAATGTTGAAATTTGTGACGCAAACGATGTGCTTCCAGAAATTGACATTATTTATATGACAAGGATTCAAAAAGAAAGATTTAAAGGCATTTGTGATAATATTGATTTCTTCAAAATAAATAAAGAAAATATTCAATATGTCAAAGAAAATGCGGCAATTTTGCATCCTTTGCCAAGAAATGAAGAAATCAGCGAGGATATTGATGATGATCCAAGAGCAGATTATCACGAAAGACAAGTAAGGAATGGTTTGTATATCAGAACAGCAATTCTTGATTATATGTTATACACAAGCCCAATGCACAAACAAATTAGGTCGTGCTCTTGAAATCTGATTCTTCGACAAATAATTGATTGAATTTATCAATAACTGATTGATCTATACAAGTCATATAAACTTGCGTATCAAAATTTATTTTTTTATAATCGTTTTCGTTGAAAAGTTTTTTAATGTATGGAGAAATTGCAATATAATATGGTGATATCTTATTTAAGTTAATCCATCTAAATATGTTATTGTTTAAATATGATTCTTGAAATCGGTTAAAAGACAAGTCTGAACTGAATGTTTTAACCAAAAATTCTTTAGTCTTTTCCAATCCATCTATTGCCTTAGCAATTCCGATGTTTGTAGCAACAGGTGCAGATGATTTAGACAAACTATCATATTTCTTTTTCCAAAGTTTCCATCTTTTCCATGCTTTTTCTCCTACAAGGCAATTAGGATCGATGAGAGGGTCAACCCGATCAGCGTTAACATATTTTAAAACTTCGAGTTGAGCACGAACATAGAGAGGATATTCTTGGTCTTCTAACACACCTTGAGTTTCACGAACAAGTTTAAAACAAATTTTAAATACAAGAGATTTGCGTGGGTCACCCTTTTTCATTGTAGAGTGGCGATAGTCAGGAAATAGTTTTCTACTTCTATCAAGCCATAGCATAGTTATTTTATATGCTTTGATCTCAATATCAGTCATATTGTATTTTGCTATAGCATCAAAGTTCAAAGGTTCATCCTCTTGATTTGATTCAGCCATGTTACTCCACAAGATTGGTTGATTGCAAGTTATCAATGAGTCGCAGACAATTTTTTGTTGAACTTGACTTTGATGATTAAGGTATTACGATTTATGAAGCCGAAAGGCTACTTGTCGAGAAACTTTCTAACTACTGAGAAGGACACTCTATTGTCCCTTTATTGCAATCAGGTGTTGTACCTCCTGAAAAGCAATGATGTAAAAACCTGTGTGGCCCTTAACAGGGTGAGACTTTGTAGTTGTTCTACAATGAATGCCGCTACGGGAGGCATTGTCACACAGTTGGTAGAGGTGAACGCCGAGCAGACCTAATGGCTGATTCAATGTTGAGCGACAAGAGCATTGACTGCTTGGATTTTGGATGCCAACCCAAAAGTACACAAATTAGCATCACTACAAAGGATCATAGCAGGAGAATGAAAAGAGTAATGCAATTGAGTAGGTTTAAACACCAAAAGATTTCACACTACTAATTTTCATCTTCTCTTGAAGTGTATAAGTATTATACATTTCTAATGCAATGCGTTACTTTGAGACAGCCCCCCGGTGTATAATTCTATTGTAAAGCAGAATTCATAAGTTTGATCTGACTTGCTTTTGACTTGACTCAATTTCATCGCCTTTGCATAATTAGCTTGTGGATTACAGCCAACTCGCAAACCTTTTGACCAGCGTTGACGCCAAAAGCGTTTATTTGCGTTTTAACCCCGCTGTTTTTGATTTTACGGATTTGGAGTCGCCCGCACAGATTGAAGTCTTTACGGGCCAAGAATCGCACTTTGTTGTATCGCTCACGCCGGATAACATATATTTAACTTTGAGTATGTTTCAACTTTCTTTGTTTTCAAAAGATAGAAAAGTAATATCTTGGGATTGGAAATCATTTGTTTCGTATGTAAAGTTTGTTACTAAAACAGAATTTGTTGTTGATTGTTCTATTATTGATCTTAAGATTATTGAATCTTATAGTGGTATAAAAGAAAAATCTCCAGAAAACTTAACTGAAGCTTTAAACAGATTGCGAAATATAGTTTCATCGGGAATTTGGAAAGAAATAGAATCAATTTATAGAAAAATACATTTGCCTCTCATTACAACTGTTTTGCCTAACATTGAAACTACTGGCATCATTGATCCAGACCAACAATCTATGGCTTATAGCCATTATGAGATTGATGGTCAGGAAAATGGTCGGTTTCGTTGTTTTGATGCTTTTAAGCATAGTTTTCTGCCTCACACTTTGAAACCGGAAAAGAAGGAGGTTTTAAAAACAAGAACTCAGGATGAACTTTTCATGCTTTTTGATTTTAAGGGCATGGAAGTTTATATGTTGGGATGGATGAGTAAAGACCCGCTTTTGCAAAGACTGTGTAGGGAAACTGATATTTATTCTGAATTATATCGCTGTTTGACTGATAAAGAGCCTGTCAGTAAAGAAGATAGGGAATTCGCAAAAAAATGTTTTCTTCCGCATATATACGGGCAGTCCGCCTACTCGTTGTCGCAACGATGTGGGGTTGCAATGGACATAGCCGAGCGTGTTGTGGAACGAATTAGTTCTTTTTTTCCGACCGCTTTGAGGTTTGTGGCAAGTTATGAGCAACAGCTTCGTGAAACAGGCTACGCAAAAGACATATTTGGGAAGCGTAGAGTTAATTTTGAATCTGGCAAAGAATACCTTGTTCGCAATTTTTGTGTTCAAGCTCCTGCTGCCACGATATGTTCCGAAAAACTTATAAGTCTTTATTTTGCGTTGAAAGGCAAGGCAGATATTTCTTATACTGTTCATGACGGATTTGTTGTTTATGCCACCAAAGACAACTGGAAGCAAGTATTTGCGACTGGTTTTGAGGTCTTGACTGGCGAATCGGTATTGTGCCCCGGTTTACGACTTAAAGTGGCTTGTCGTGCTGGGAGAAATTTAAGTAGTCTGAAGCCATTGGTAAGAAAAGGGTCATAATGCGTGAAATTATTCATGATTTTCCAATTACGGAAAAAGAATTCCTTGAACTCGACAAAAAATTTTCTAAGTTGTGCTGGTGTGCTGCACATGAATTAAAAAGAAAAAATTCAAATAACAACTTCCTCGATGATGCCGAAGACATCAAACAAGAATTGCAGATGAGTATGCTTCGTGCTGGAAGCTATTATAAACGACAGATTTATATTGAAAAATGCTTGGCTGCTGCAAAAAAACATGCTGATGATAAATTTGTTTTTAAAATTGTTCAAGAACTCGAAAATCTTTGGAGTAATAGAACAAGGCATGGAGCCAATAGGCAAAAGTTTGGCAAGCATCAAGAAAATTTACTAGATAAAATTGTTCGAAGAATGGTTCCGAAAGAGGAGCAACCAATTAAGGATGCCCCTTTAAAAATTGATTCAAAATTTGCCACATACTGCAAGGCAATTGTCTGGAACGGACAAAAGTCGATGGGCAAGAAGATAACTAGAGAAAAATCAATTCGTAGCGGAATGGTTTCCTTAAGTGAATTTGACTATTTGCAAAATTAGTGTAAAAAATATAAAGGTGGTGTAGTTCATCGTCTTGCCGAATTATTGAGGTCAATAGATGATTATATTTTTTTATTATGCGGCATGAATAGCGGTGCGCCACCTTTTTTCTTCCTTCTGTTATAAATATAATATGAAATTTTCCGAGTGGTTAAATCAAAAAAACGAGAATTGGTACGGCGTTTATTGCGGTCCCGGTCCCAAATTAAAGCAACCGGATTGCGATAAGCTGGCTGATGATGCTCCTTTGCCAAAACCAATTGATCCTTTGGATTCTGCTTGTAGGCAACATGACATTGATTACTGTAAAGCAGGAAAAGATTGGAAAGCGGCTGTTCCATTAAGTTTGTTTAAATCGCCGGAAACTATTTCTGCTGATTCTGCATTTGCTAAAAAAATAAAAGGATTGATGCAAAATAAAGCCCTGACTCCTTATGCTCATAATCTTGCAAGATTGATTTTTTGGTATTTTAGGCGTCGTGATACTGATCTGGCTTGATTATGAAGCCTTGGGCTGGTAATAATAAATAAACCATCCGAGGCTTTCCATGCGTGATTTGACACCGGAAGAACAAGCGCAACTTGAGTCAATGACAGATTCTCAAGTTGTTAAGCCAAAATTTGCTTGGGACGACACATTTCAGCGCAAACTTTTGGCAATGCTTCTTAAAGATCGATTTATGTTAATTCAATCGGTTGATAAAATAAAGCCAGACTATTTTAGCAATGAAGCCCATGTAATCATTTCTAAAATTTTACTGCAACAATTCATTACAAAGGCTGTCATCCCAGATGAATTTATTATTGCCAATGAACTGCGCTCCTCTTTAAAAGATCGTGACCAGTCTGTTCTTTTGCATTATTTGTCTGAACTTAAATCTCTTTACACATATTATGTACCGGGTCTTGAATCTAGAGAATATCTTATTGAAAAAGTAACTTATTTTGCCAAGGTTCAAGCTGTAAAAATTGCTTTTCATCAATGTGCTGAAAAGATGAATGAATCGCCAGAAGACGAGAAAACTTGGAATTTTGTCTATGAAAAAATGCGACAAGCCATGCTTGTTGACAGGTCTTATGAACCGGGACTTGAGTATTTCATGAACATCGATGAGATGTTCACTCGAATGGATTATGTTTTTGAAGGCAAAGAAAGATTTACTTCAGGTTTTCCGTCGATTGATGATGCATTAACTGGTGGTGGACTGTTTGCTGGTCAAATTGCAAGTTGGATTGGTTTGCCGGGTACAGGTAAATCTTTAGCATTGGTAAAAGCGGCAGTACAAAATGTTCTTTTGGGACACAAGGTTTTATACATCACGCTTGAAATGGATGAATTGGGTATTACTCAAAGATTTACTAGTCAATTTGCTAAAATGGACATCAACAATCTTCGTGGTGTTAAAGATGAAATCAAACACATGATTGAGGAATTTAAGAAAGATAAGCATGATCCAAATTTATTGCATGTAAAACAATTTCCCGGCGGTCAACTTGATGTGAACGGTATTCGTGCTTTTATGGCGCAATTAGAATTGCGTGGATTCAAACCCAATCTTTTGATTCTTGATTATGTCGGAGAAATGAAAGACGATCCTTCCGTCAAGAAGTACGAATCAGCGTATCGAATTTTGCGTGATCTGCGTGGTTTTGGTGTTGAAAAGGGGCATTGTACTTTTACTTGCGTACAGCCCAATCAATCCGCTGCAAAGCTGGAAATAGGCCAGTTTATTGACGAAGGAAATATCGGCACAAGTTTTGATCAGTTCAAGCCTTTAGATGCATTTTGGAGCATCAATCAACAGGTTCTAGAGAAGGATGCCGAAGTTGGTCGTGTTTTTGTGATTAAACATCGTAATGGTCGATCAAGGTTTGCTTTTAAGATTGGATTTGATTACAAGTTAGGAACCTTGGATATGTTTGAGATTTCCAAGGAAAGATACAGAGAACAAATGAACCTTGTCCAAGAAAAGAAAGCCGATGAAGTAAATATGGATGCTGTCGGTGAGCCTTCTGGTAAAAAACAGCGTAGTAAGCGAGGTTTTAAAGGCGACGATGCATTAGAAAACACTTATGAGGCATAAAAATGAAATATGAAGTTTTTGAAATGATTCTCAATGAATATGTAGATCATCCTATTCGTAATCTCATCGATGTGATTGAAGCGGAGACGGCAGAAGAAGCCAACAGATTGGCCCGTCTTCGTCACCCCAATAAGGCAACCTTTGAGATCAACAACAAACATTTTGAAAAATAAGGATGCTGAATAATGGCAAATGATGCTCCTATTGAAAAAGTAAAAGTAATTGTTCGGGGGAGAGAAATTGTTCTCGACCCCGACAACATGAAATATAGTGAAAATAATTTGCCTGAATACATGAGCAAAGAATATGGATGGGTTGATTATTTAGGTAAACAGTTAGAATATGCTCAAAAAGAGTTATTGTTAGCTGAAATTGACGCTGAAGCCATGTTTAGTTCCAAGTTTATGGAATCAAAAGCCATTGGAAATTCAGATAATTATGCTAAAGCATTTGCTAATTGTCATGTTGATGTAGTTGCGGCAAAAAAGCATGTGGTTGATAGGAAGGAAGTAGTTGGTCATTTAAAAGCACATTTGAGTGCTTGGAATAAAAACCATGAAAATGCTCAGAATCGTGGGCATACGATTAGGACGGAAATGAAAGTCTTGAATCGTGATATTTATGATGCGGAAAACAACTCAACAACATCAGCAGAAGACTTTTTGAATAGTCTGCCGGGGAAACCATGAAAAATATTAAAATTTATTTAAATAATCAAGCAAAGGCTGTTAAAGGCTGGTGTTCTGAAGATAAAGCTATGAAGCTTTTTGAAATAATTACTAAAAATAAATTAGAATGCTGTGTTGAGATTGGAGTTTTCGGCGGATCGTCTTTATTCCCTCAAGCAATTGCTTTAAAAAATAATGGCGCTGGTTTTATTTATGGAATTGATCCTTGGAGTAATAAAATTGCATTAGAAGAAATGAAAAATGACAAAAACTTAGATTTTTGGTCAAAAGTTCCAATGGAAGAAATTTATAATCATTTTATAAATCTTAAAAAAAGTATGAATTTGTGCAAATATGTGAAAGTTTTAAGAAAAAAATCAATTCAAGCTGTAAAGCAATTTGAGGATGGACAAATTGATTTGCTTCATATAGATGGAAATCATTCTGAGAAAAATGCTTTTGAAGATGCAAAATTGTTTTATCCCAAAGTCAAAGTCGGTGGTTTTATATTTTTTGATGATACTACATGGATGGACGGAAGTATTTCTCCAACTACACAAAAAGGATTTAATTATTTGATGCAATTTTGTGAAAAAGTTTGTGAATTAGGAAAAGATTGTGTTGTAATGAAAAAAATAAAATGAAGTTTGTAATTTTTTCATTTGCAAGGTGCGGAAGCACTAATTTGATGCATCTTCTTAATTCTCAAGGTGCAAATTTTAATTTTGAGCCATACAGCCCAATATTTCAAAAAGAATATTACAAAATAGCACAAACTAATTTTGTGGGATCGCTGAATTTATTAGAAAATAAATTTGATGGTTTCAAGCATTTAAGTTTTCATTTAAATAAAGAACAAAACATAGAAATTTTAAAAAGATTTAAAGTCATATATCTTTATAGAAAAGATTTGATTAAATCTGCAATATCTCTTGCGTTAGCTAGGACTACTAAAGTTTATAAAAAAACAGCAGTAAATCCTGACTATTATGAAAAAAAATATGAATTAAATCAAGATATTGTGATTGAAATTGCAAAGCAAGCAAGAATGCATCTAAGTTACATTGGTCTTCTTAAAGACTCTCACATAATTTCCTATGAGGATTTGTTTGAAAATCCAGAGACTAAAGAAATCTATGCTCGTAAAATTTTGAAATATTGTGGTCTTTCGGTTATTGACGAATCAAAGTTTAGTTATTTTTTAGATGGTTATCATAAATTGAATTATCAACTTGAAGATCGAATTAAAAATTATCATGAATTGATGGATTATGTTGTTGATAAAATATATAAGTGAAGTGAGGTTACCATGAAAAAAGAAGATTTTCTTTATTTGTCCGGTGTTATGAACGAATCACAATACCATGAAGCTAAGGATGGAGAAATAAAACATTATATGTTTTTTTCAAACCTCAAGGTTATCAAAGAAAAGATTGATGCAATGCTTAAAATGGATGTTAGCAAAATAGATTCTGAGTTAGCAAACGGTCATGATTGGGCTAGTGATCATATCACATCTAGTAGAGACGATATTGAAGAGGTGTATAACTGGCTTATAAGCAGGGTAAAAAACTGATTGATAATCTCCTTTGGGCGTGGTATAAACATTTGTACCAATTAACAAAGGAGACTTTATGATTACTTTCAAGGGAAACAAACAAAAACTCTATAGCCTTTTTATCAAGCACAAAAAATTGACGGACCTTCAAATTCAAAGTCTTTTGACTGATGTTAATCCAAATTCCATGCAAAAAATTATCAATCGATTGATTGAAAGTCTATAATTTATCTTTGTCCAAGGAAGGGCCATAAGATGAAGTTTTTAGTTCGTTGGTGCTTGCAGTCCGATTTAGAAAGGATTGCCTGTATTGAACTTGAAAGTTTTGAATTTCCATTGGAATATGACGATTTTTTAGCGTGTCTGAAACGCAAGGATTATGTAGGCTTAGTTGTGGAACATGAAACCAAAGTAATTGGATTCATGTTGTATCAAATTAAGAACGAATATTATAAACTGATCAGTATTGCTGTTGAACCTGCGTATAGGCATAATGGTGCTGGTTCTGCAATGATAAATTATCTTAAAAACACCATTAAAAATAAAATTAAATTGATTATAAGTGATGAAAAAAAGGCAGAGCATTGCTTCTTTAAGAAGAATGGATTTGTTGCTGTTAATATTTTAAAAGAACATTTTGGCCCTAATCATGACGGATATGAATTTATTTATGATGCCTTAAAAAAAGTTAAATGTAAGATCAAAAGGGAAAAAAGTGAATTGGGATAATTGGTTATTGGGCTTGGCCCAATATATTTCTACAGCGTCAAAAGACCCATCTACCAAGGTTGGAGCGGTTATTGTTGATGCTGATAGAAGAGTTGTGTCGGTAGGCTACAATGGTTTGCCCCGTGGTGTGGAAGACACAGATGAGCGATTGAATAATCGGGATATAAAATATAAGATTATAATACATGCGGAAAGGAATGCCATTCTTTTTGCTCAAAAAAGTTTAAAAGATTGCACATTATATGTGTATCCCATGATGCCTTGCGCTTCTTGTGCATCAATGGTAATTCAATCAGGAATCAAGCGGGTTGTTGCTCCTGTTTGTGATAATCCACGATGGGTTTCAGACATTGAGATGTCACTTAATTTATTCGCAGAATCGGGTGTAGAGGTTTGTTTATTAAATAATTAGTTTTTTGAATCCATCGATTATATCATCGGAGCTTAGTTCAGTTAAACATGGTTTTTGTTTCTCTTTTGTTTTTGGACAAAGGTGATTGAGAAGACATGGACCGCAGTCCCAATCCCTATTGTCACGATGTTTTTGCACTAAGACAAAATCATAATATTTTCCATAAATTTTTCCGTCTGTGTAGGTGAAAATACCTACAAGTTTTTTACCTAATCCGCCTGCTAGATGAAAAGTGGAGGTATCAACTGAAATAACATAATCAACCGTATCTGTAAGTGCGATCCAAATTAAAGGATGAATTCTTATCAGTTGTGGAACCCCAAGTTCTTGAAATGCTTCAATAATTTGATTGTGAACTGAAATCACAAAAAATCCCATTTCCCACAATTTAATTGTTGTTTCTTTGATTTGATCGTGAGTTAAACTTTTTCCTATTCCATAATCACAGTTTGTTGAACGAGGAGCAAAAAGAACTATGGGTAAATTATTTGGGTTTAATTCCGATAGTCCTTTTTGAACTATTTTTTTATACTCATCATCGACTTGTAAATGCATATTGTGGTTTTGAAGTTCTACTCCACAAAAGTTTGCCCAAATGTCGCTACGATGTTTTTTATTTTTCGCACCGAGTCGTGATTCATAAACACAGCAGCAATTTGTAATATCATAAATTATTCCATATTCTTTTTCATTTATATCATCAATTTTTATGACTTTTATAAAAGGGTGGTTAAGAGCAAAGTCCATGTATTTTGCTGGGCAGGCGTATGTAAATTTTAAGTCTATATGTTGAAGTTTGAAATCTTCCCACATCATTCTTTGCATCAAAATATCGCCAAATCCGCCGACTCTTCTTTTGATTAAAACACGGTCTTTTCTCAAATAATGTTCCTTTAAAGTTACAGGCGACATCGTTTGCTTTTTGATAAGTTTGAACATTATATATTTATCCTTGGATTCTACCTTATCCTACAACATTCTAAGGTTCCGACTGTCTGTATGGATGTTTGACCTGTAGTTGTGGATGAATGAGGCCAATACAGGATTGGGATGCTTTTAGGCACCGATCAGGCTGGATTTCAAATTAGAGAAATTCTCTGACAAGGACAAGGAAGCAAGTGCTTGTGGCCTTGCTTCCTTAATTAAAAAAAGCTTTTGCTTTAACCAGAGCAGAGGCAATCGTTTGATCGATATCAAGGTATTTGTATTCGCCAAGTCTGCCACCAAAAGTAATGTCGGGTTCATTTGATTTGAGTTTCAGGTATTCTTCGTATATTGCGCTGTTTCTTTCATCTCTAATTGGGTAATAAGGTTCGGGATGATCTTTGTATGATACAGGAATATCGTATGTAACGACTGTTTCATTTAAATCAAAGTTTTTTGGATCATAATGTTTATTTGTTCTTCGATCATGGAAATGTTTGTTTTCAATAGTTCTTATATGAGGTACATTGATATCCGCATGATTGAAAACAGCATTGCCTTGAAAATCGCCTTTATAAACTTTATGTTCAAATCTTAGTGTGTTGTATTCAAGTTCGCCATGTTCAAAGTTATAGAATTTGTCTACCGGTCCTGTGTAAATTAAATGCTTGGCATAATCACGCCAATTGTTTCGCATGGTAAAAAAGTCCACTCCAAGATTAACATCAATTCCATCCAACATATTTTTAACTGTTTCGCCGTATCCATCTTCGGGCATTCCTTGATATTTGGTTGTAAAATAATTTTCTTCGTAAGTGAGTCTTATCGGTAATCGTTGAATGATCGATGCTGGCAGTTGGCTTGGTTCTTTGAGCCATTGTTTCTTGGTGTAGCTATAAAAAAATAGTTCGTAAAGTTCTTTGCCAACACGATCTAATGCCCATTCTTCAAAATTACGAGGTCTTTCGCAGGGTATTCTAACTTCTTGTAATTTATTGAATGCTTCTTGTGGTGTTACTACGCCCCACAATTGATGTAAAGTCATCATGTTTATAGGGAAAGAATAGACTCGATTGTTTGATATAACTTTAGGTTTATTGATGAAATTATGTATGGTTGTGAATTGATTGATAAATTGCCAAACTTCTTCGCTTGCTGTGTGAAATATATGTGCGCCGTATTCCCCAACAATTATTCCGTTGTCCCATTTTTTATCGTAGGTTGCACCGGCAATATGGTTATTTTTATCAATAACTAAACATTTTTTGCCAGCATCCGTAGCTTTTCGAGCAAATGTTGCACCAAAAAAACCTGCTCCAACAATCAAAAATTCATAACGATTATTCATATTTTTCACCATTTTGCAAAAACATTATTTAAAAATGGTCATTTCTGTCTCTATTTTAGAGTATGGTGGCAATCGATTCAAAAATCTTAAGTCAATTTTTAGGAGAAGAATTGAAAGCTCAAAAGGTAAGTGGTAGAGCATTGCTTGATCGACTATGTGTTATTGACGAAAATTCAAGAAAATCACCAGCGTATTTAGACCCGAATTTTTCTGGGTTTTATTATCACCTAGGAAAAAAAATTATTCCCCAATCAATGTTGGAAATTGGTTTTAATTTGGGTTTACTGTCAGCAAGTTTTTTGACTTCGTGTAAATCGGTAAAAAAATTCATTGGTTTTGATGAAACTAATGACCAATTTATTTCTATGAGACTTGGTAAGCAAAATATCAAAAGGGTTATGAAAGGAATTCGTGAGTGTTATGTAGGGTCGTTATATGACAAGGAATTTCAAAATTTGGTCATGGGTGGTATTGATTTTGTGATAATTACTGCTGAAAAAAATTATGATAAACACTTGGAATATTTTGATTTTTTATGGCCAAACCTTAATGAAAACGGAATTGTGGTAATTGATAATTTGTCAAAAAATCCACCGGCTAAACAAGCATTCTTGGCTTTTTGTAAAAGTAAGAATAGAGAGCCAATAAAATTTAGGACAAGATATGAAACTGGTTTGATTCAAAAATAAAATAAATACTGATGACTCTTATAACGAGTAACAGGAGAGAATCGTGGGTTTTGAGTGCTGCTATTACTATCACGAAAAAGTAGATGGTGATTATAATAAAGAAGAGACTAAGACCTTCAAAAAGAAGGTTGGCGACCCATTTGATGATGTGCCTCTTGAGAAATTAGCAGCGTCTATAATGGCACAAATGGCAAGAAGAGATATTTGGATTGTAAATGTTGAGATATTTGAACTTAGTAAAAAGCCAGTAAGTTTTAAAGAATCCAAGGGCGGCATAGTAATAAAAAACAAAAAGTTTTCTTTTGATGGCAATGAAGATTCAACTTTCGTTGCAGTTGAGACATTACCCACAAACGAAAATCAACAATATACAGTAACTGAATACCAACCTGCTGTGCAGAAAATGCCTACGCAACAGCTTTCTGCTGCTGCTGTTCATCCTCACAATGTTTCTGCGCCTGCACCTCTTAAAAATTTGAATCGCAGACCTATCGACGCAATGGTGTTTTTGCCTGAACCGCTTCATTTGCATCAAGCAAAGCAAAAAAATCTTCGTTTTACAACTAATAAGAAGTACCCAATTTTTGAAAAAAGACCTGCGCCAAATGGCGGCGAATTGTTTGTAACACAAGATGATACAGGAAGAGAACAAATTATATCAGATGTTTACTTTGTCCCGGCAAATATCAATTTGGTTGCGGACAGAGAATTAAATTTCAGCGAAACTCCTGAGCAAAAAGATGGTGGCAATTTGTATTGGGGCAATGCGTCAAATGAACCGGGTATGCCTGATTTAAGGAGAAGGTAATGTCTTTGTCTAGGAAAGAAATTGAAAAGCGAAAAGCCAGAGAGAAAGCTGTAAGGAAAAAGGTTATTGAACAGCGTGGCGAATTGCGTAAAGAAAGAAAACTTATGGAAGAAGAGAAAAAGAAAGAATTGGAAAGATATATTTTGGAACATGGTAAGACACCAGCGGCTTTGCCGGGAAACCCCGAACTTGCTGCTCAAAAAGAAGTAGAGAGAACAAAGAAAGCTGCTGATAAAATTGCTAAAAATTTGGAATTACTTAAAAACTTACAATCTGAATTTGAAAAAGAACAAGAAATGCGAAAACAATTAAATGAAGGTCTTGAAGCAGAAGGATATGAGACTTTGAAGGAAAAGATGGATGCTCTTGCTCAAAAGAGCACAAAGATAAAAGAAGTTGCAGAACGCCTTGCCGAACATGAAGCAAATCATGCTGCACAACAAAATTATGCTGTAAAGTAAAATTTAAAAATTTTGTAAAATCCTCTAAAGTTTATTGCGGGTTGTGCCGATATTGTTTATAACAACACTCGCCGATGACCCGAGTGTTGCGGATACAACAGAGGCATCGACACTTTCTTTAACTTGAGGATTTACTTCCATGTCACTTGAATATGAAGCCCTTGACATGAACGCTGTCATTAACGAGGCAAAGCGTGTTAGCGAAGAGACAACTGCTAACCAAAACAATTCCGACTACCTTGAAAAATTTGTGCGACTGCCCGAGCGTGACGGGTATGTATTGGTGCGAATTCTTCCACGCAAGAAAGGCACAGCGGTGCCTTGGTGTGCCACTAGGGTTCACACTTTAAACAATCCCGCTACACGGACCAAAAGGACATACCATTGTCCTCGCAATTTGGTCAAGGATGAGCGTGGTCAAGATCGCTGGAAGGGTGATTGCATCATTTGCACTTATCTCGCTGATCTTTGGCAACGAAGTGATAAATGCTCTGGCAAAGAGCAGGAAGAACTCCGCAATCAATACCGTCAAATGAAAGCTGTTGAACGGTATTACTACAATGTTATTGTTCGTTCCGAGAAGGACAAAGAAGGCAACATCAAGAAGAATGTCGGACCCAAGATTTACTCTTGCGGTAAGACCGTTCATTCCAAGATCGTTCGTGCGATCATTGGTGATGAATCTGCTGGTGAGAAACCTCTTGGCGACATCACTCATCCGATGAATGGTCGGGATTTCCGAGTCGTTAAGAAAGTCGTCAAAGGTGGCGGTGGAGAAGAATATCCCAACTACGATTCTTCGAAGTTTGAGGATGTTGCTCCTGCTGGCAACCTTGATGAAATCAAAAAGTGGATTGATGGTCTGCATGATCTTCAAGCTCTTCGTGCCGTTAAGAGTGCCGATGAACTCAAACATGCTTTGAAAGTTCATCTTGGAATGGTGCGTGATGAGAGCAGTAATTCAGGCGACGAATTGTCTGAATTTCGTTCCAAGCCGAGTGAGCCTGTTAAACCTGTGCCTCAAGTTTTGCGTGAAGAACTGGCTGTCAGCAGTTCAACCTCTAAGGAAACAAAATCCGCAGAGGATATTCTTGCCGACGAAGACTTCATGAAAGACTTGAACAATATGTAAAAAGATTTACAAGCCAGCCACAGTTCAATTCTGTGGCTGGCTTGTTTTGGTTTTTTTTTTTTTTATTTTTGCGGGGTGAATCATGGCTAAGAAAAAAGCTTCGGATGGCGGTGTTGATGATGGGTTTTTTGAATCTTTGGCAGAGGAAACAGGTGGTGATGTCCTCGACCATATTGATTCAGTAAAGTATTTTGTAGATACTGGTAGCTTGGCTCTAAATTATATTTGTAGTGGTCAATTTATTACTGGTGGTATCCCCGGCGGGAAGCTTACCGAAATTTATGGGCCAAACAGCAGCAGCAAGTCTTTGATTGGTGCCAATATCCTTTTTGGAACTCAAAAAGTCAAAGGCATCCCTGTTTTGATTGATTGCGAAAACAGCGCAAATAAAGAATTTATTCAGCAAGCATCACATTGTAACCTTAAAAGGATTGTGAGACACACTCCAGAAACATTGGAAGAAGTGTTTGCAAAAATGTACAAAGTTATTGAAAAGGCGAGAGAAAAAACATCCTTAGATGTTCCTCTTGTCCTTGTTTATGACTCGATTGGTGTTTCTCCTTCAGCCCGTGAATTGAGAGAGGTTCAACTTCCCGAGGGTTATACTAAAGCTCAATTCAAGGCAATTGTCGGAGCAAATGAGCAGCCGGGAGAAAGGGCAAAGATTTGTAGCAGAGAGTTTCGTAAACTGAATACTGTTATGGAACGGTACAATGCTACTGTTGTGATTTTGAATCAAACCCGTGATAAGATTGGAACTTATGTTCCAACTAAAACCACAGCCGGTGGTGGCAATGCTCTTCCTTTCTACGCATCATGCAGGCTTGAAACGAAGAGCATGATGAAAATTGAAAAGAAGATTACGGCTAAGAAGAAGAAATATCTTGGCATCAATGTCAAGATAAAGAATGTTAAAAACAAGACTCATCGTCCATTTGTTGAGTCAGAAAACATTCAGTTGTTGTTTAATAAAGGCATCAATCCAATTAGTGGTTTGCTTAGTTGCTTGCTTGATGCCGAGAGAATTGAAATTAAAGGTGCTGGTAATTTTGTCGTAAATCCAGCTTTTTCAAATGGCGAAGAAATCAAATTCAAGGCCAGCATTGATAGGAATGATGTACCAATTGAAATTTTACTTAAATGTCCAGCTTTAATAGATGCTGGTTCTTCTGATCAAGTTCAACAATATCTAGAGCCTTATAAAGAGGCAATTATGAATCGTGCTGAAGACGATTCAGAAATCGAGATGAGCGAAGTATCGAACTCTGATGAAGAAGAAATTGACGAATCTCTTGATACTTGATAACAAGAAGAGAAGGGGGCATATTTATTGCCCCCTTCTCTTTTAATTTCCAATGTTTATTTTAATTAGTTCAAAATCTTCATATGCGTAAAGATTTTCGTCTCGCTTTTTAAAATTAAATATAGGTTCGTGTTGGTTATCGGTATAAAATGATATTACTTCGTCATTTGGAGAAAACCATAATGCTATTATTTCTCCCCAATGACCATGCCTCATAAGCGTAACAGTTTTTTCTTTATTAAATCGAACCCATCTTTTTTGTTCATTTTTCCTACCAATCAAAAATGTACAGTTGTCTTCGACATGATAATTAGTATTGTGGTTGTCTAACCATTCCATAATTTTTGGAGTCATATCTCGGCAGGTATGATGTATATGATTTCTAAAGCCACCAAATGCGCTGAAATTTATAAGCTCTGGTTCATGTGTTAGGAAAGAAACTACAATTGGATAAACTTTGCTCATTCTAAGACAATGACACAGTCCATGATCGCCATAACCATCGGGAAATTCTTTTCTAACTTCAAAGTATTTTTTGGCACTAGGATTGTTGCAAAGCATTTTTATGGCAACATTGGATGTTACTGAAATTTCGTGTTCATGAGGGGGAAAATCATGATGATTTGAATGATGTCTGTAAAAATGTCCATATCCAAGTGATCTAAGTATTTCTTCATCTGCTTCCCATACATCCCAATTCAATTTACCAACTACATGATAAGGCAATTTATCGTCAAACATCAAATTTAGATTATTTTCTAATCCTCCCATATCTGTTAAACTATCTTCATCTATTCTTACATACCATCTTGCTCGATCAGGTTTCAAATAACGGGCATAATACCAATAGATTCTTTGTGCGACATGTGTGAATGGTGTCACTACCACTTCAATATCAAAATTTGATGGCCATCCTTCTTGTAAAATTTTTGGATCATTATCTTTTGATGCCATCAAAAAAAGTTTTATTTTTAAACCTTCATGGTTCATAAATCCATATTTTTTGAAGTCTTTAATTCTTTGAACAATAACTTCATTGTTTACTTCTGTTGGCATTACAAATTCGTAATCGTACATTATATTATTCGGTATTCACCCGCTCCTGTTTTAATGAATTTATATCCTTGTTTTCGTAATTCATCTTTGACTTTTTTAAGATAATTGCAAAAACTAGAATTAGATAAATTTAAATTTTTAAACTTCAATTTAATTGATTTAGTTGATACGGTTTTCCTTAATAAAAATGTTTTTTTGATTGATTTTTTTATTTTTTCTGAGTTGGATTTCTTTTTATTTTTAGAAAAATTTAATTTTACTTCCATCGTTTTAAAATCAATTTTTTGTTTTTTTCTGGTAGTATCACATAAAGCTGGAGCAAGCTGCTCAAGACTCAGTAATTTCACACTAGCAACTTGAACCAATGATAGTTGTGCTTCAAAAAATTTAGAAAATTCTATCAATTGATTAAAATTTTTTTCATGTGTGAAAAATTGGCGACGATCTTTTGTTTCAATCATGAGGCATTTCATGGCGACATCCCTATAAATTCTTACAATTAAATGTCACAATTTATTATAGATTATTCGCAACAAATTGCTAACTAAATGTCTAAATCATATAATTGGTTGGCGGAGGTATTTTTAATGCAAAACTTGAATTTGAATTACCTACGCCGATTTGGTGCCGAAATCGAAATAAATTCATTCGATTTAAGAAATAGGCCAGTAGGATATGCTGATGGTAAATTGCCTGATGGTATTCACAATGTGGCTTTACTTCTAAGGAAAAAATTAAATAAAGGCGTCAAAGTGCATAAGTGGTCATACGACCACAACAACACAGACTGGATTTTGAAACCAGACAGTAGCTGCGGGATGGAAGTTTGCACTCCTGTTCTAAAGGGTTGGTTGGGAGTGCAGGAAATTTGCAAGGCAATTGAAGCTCTAAGCGTTGATACAAGAATTACGGCAGATGAGCGTTGTTCTTTTCATTTGCATGTTGATGTGTCTGATTTACATGAAAAGGATGTCGCTTCAATTCTTACTTGGTGGGTTAAATGCGAACCTGTCTTCATGGATTCTGTGCCTGCCTCAAGAAAAGTAAACCAATATTGCCAACTTTTAGGTCAGTCAGAAATATTTCATTCCGTAGAAGATGAATTATACAATCCTGATATAATAATTCGTAGATTGGGATATTCTAAATATCATACGATTAACACCTATCATTATAACTGTAACAGAAGAAAAACAATCGAATTCAGAATTATGGATAATGATTGTTGTCTTGATCCTTGGATGGCCAAAAACTGGATTAGACTTGTTATACATTTTGTCGAGATGGCAATAAAAAGAGGAATGCCAAACGAATATTATCCCGGTGATCCGTGGTCAGGTTATTGTTGGCTTGACCCGGTTGAAGTCTTTGAGTTTTTGGGATTTAATCATAACTATATACTATCAGAGGGTTTACAAGAAGTTTGCGAGTGGTTTGTTGATAGATTGTATTTGAATGTGAACGATACGGACTCTGTGGGTGTCATGTCGGATCAGGTAAGAAAAATAAGCGAGGGTCAAATATCAAAATTATTTAATGAATATGGCAATATGGAGGTTGATTTTTCTGATATATTTGATGAAAAAAGCCGTATATAATTTTGAGTTTGTAAAAGGTAAACCATGACTTTTAAACCGGAAAGTCTTGATAAAGTTGTAGAGGAAATGAAAACCTTGGGTGAGGTTTTAGTACCTTATAATTTTCCTAGTCCACGCTATGACGATCACGATGATGATTTAGGTATTTTTAAATCAAGATTTTTATTTGTTGATGGTTATCCGATTTTTATCTACTATCAGAAATCAGATTATCAAGAACATTTTGTTGAAACGCTGCAAATTCATGGTGCTAAAAGCCCTTTTGTTCCATAACACCTACCATTTCACTCACACCATCTATTACACCTTCTATTTCGCTTACCCCGTCAATCACACCATCGATTACTGTAACATCAACAGTGACACCAACAAGAACAGTCACGCCAACAGTAACCCCTACACCTACAATTACACCTACTGTAACTAATACAATTACAATCACACCGACCGTTACCCCCACTGTCACACAGACAATAACAATTACCCCCACAAACACGGTAACACCCACAGTAACTCAAACAATAACGCCTACTAATACTTTAACACCTTCGGTGACCCCAACAATTACACCAACAAATACTGTAACTCCTACAGAAACAGTAACACCCACAGTAACACCGACTGAAACAGTCACACCAACAATTACTCCTACCGAAACGGTAACTCCAACTGTTACACCCTCAGTAACCCCGACTATAACACCCACAAGAACAGTTACACCAACATTAACACCTACTGTTACACCTACTATTACGCCGACTGTAACCATAACACCCACTATAACACCAACAATAACACCTACTATTACCCCCACTGAAACAGTCACACCAACAATTACTCCTACCGAAACGGTAACTCCAACTGTTACTCCTACAATTACTCCCACTAAATTTGAATTTTTAGTATTAGATGAAGCTAAAAATTATGTAACGCCTACTGTAACACCTACCCCGTCTATAACACCTACAGTAACACCTACCGTTACACCCACAGAAACGGTAACACCTACAGTAACACCTACGCCTACTATTACTCCTACAGAGACAGTAACACCCACTATTACACCCACAGAAACGGTAACACCTACACCAACATTAACTATTAATCTTTCACCAACACCCACACCTTCAATTACTCCTACAGAAACTGTTACACCGTCTATTACACCGACTATAACAATAACACCTACTATCACTCCTACAATAACGCCTACACCCTCAATTACGCCTACTATTACTCCTACAGAGACAGTAACACCTACTATTACACCTACAGTTACGGTGACACCAACAATAACCCCGACTGTTACTATAACACCTACAATTACACCCACAATACGGTGAAAATAAATTCTTACAAAGATGCAAAAACGCAAGTGTGGATGGGCTTATTGTGGTGGATCTGCCCTTTCCAGAAAATAAAAATTTTGCTGAAAAATGTAAAAAATATCACATCAGTT
>OGWG01000004.1_pt1 | contig 47804 bp, 74 predicted proteins | sample 1575911 | NCBI WGS metagenome assembly OGWG01 (sample SAMN07581534, study PRJEB24739) | freshwater metagenome
TGTACTGTTGCTAAAGCTGGTAAACTGCAAATACTTTTCGCCATTGATTTTGCTTTGACCCACAGCTGGTAACCAAGTTAGACTAGTGCCAGGTTCGTACCAGCTTTGATATAGTAACTCCCAATGTTCAGCATCGGCCTGCTCTTCAGGCGTCATATTGCGATAGCCCCATGCACGATCACAGAATCTAGTCTTACCAAAATTGTTATTGGGTATGCTGGTAGCATAAAAAGCTCGCATAGGTTGACTGTGTGTGGGCCATAGGGGAATGTCCACGTGCCAGCTCATTTCAGCATCGCCTATGGCCTTGCTGGTCTGTCCATAGTTAGTGTAAAATGCAAATACACGACCAGTACTGGGATCTTCGTCTATGGGGAAATTTTCTTCACGGCCTACTACATAATCTTCTTTGGTCCAACAACCGTTGCCAAATATATTACACAAGTCCCAAAATTCGGGCTTGGTCATGCCTTTCATGCCGCGTATTAATAATAACTTGTGATCATAGACTAATTTAGTTAGAGCTTCACCGCCCAGGGCCACAGTTTCGGCTAGGTCTTCAACGTGTACGCTGATACCATAGCCCAAGGGCTTACCACTAACACTGGTCAAAGGTTCAGTACGCATCTGCTGGTACCTCTGCTTCGGCTGGTGCTTGATGAGGATCTAAGTGCTCATCGGGACGACGAGGATAAGGACTGCTAATGTCGTGGGGCATCAGATATCTACGTAGGTCAAAGTCCAAGAAATTATAGCAGACTGCCAAAAAGTCTGGGCTAGCATAAAAAGAACTATTAATTCTATTATTAATTCTATAAGCATTAGCACCATGCATGACTACATTTTCGGGAAACTCCTGAGAATTCATTGTTACATTTCCCTTTAAAGGGATCATAATTAATTCTCCTACTCTGCACAAATATCTTGTGGGCATGGTTGATTCGCTGACGGAGCCGGGAATATTAACAATCAAGCTTTCGTAAACTACCATTTCTTTAAGCACAGGAAATTGCTGGCTCATTAAATAACTGCTTAATTGTGTTACAGTTCTCTGCAGATTAAAGTTCATTTTTCCAAAGCCTTGTATAGCATTGCTTTTACCTAAAAGTGATCTAGGATCAATGCCCGTGTAAATGGCCGCGCTATTAGCCATAATATCTTTAATCATGTACTCGGGTACTGCACCTAAATTTTCCACTAAATTTTTAAAAAACATATTTTTCTCCGCTAGATTTAGCTGTAATTATTTTCAAAATGTCTGGATGCTGATTAAACTTATTATAAAGTCTCTGCTCCATGATGTCAAAATAAACAGCACGGCGAACGTTATTGTTATAATTTTTAACGCCGTGTGTGTATGCCGTATTCAGTCTATATACGTAGCCGTATTCTAAGAAATAATGACGCTTGGTATTAGCATCTTGCCAGTGCCAATTTAATACGTCGGGAGTATTGCTAATAGGCACAATTATACGTTTAGCAATACGATGAAAGAACATACGGTCCACATGATCAATTACATCTTTTTTAGGGGGCAAGTGACTGATGCTCCAGCCAAATAATACTTCTCCGGGATACAAGTTCATGACCCAGTCAATGAGTTCTTGTCCTATTATGTCTGCAAGTTTGTAATTTTCCGGATTATGATAACTGTCCAATCGTAGCCATTCGCCAAATTTAAAATTATAGCCTTTATTATTTTCCAAATTGATTACACCCTGCAATGCAGATTCTAATAAACCAGTGGGTATAGTGCTTAATTCTCGAACAGGAGCTTCGAAATTCATTTTACTTTAGGTCCTATTCTAAGACGTTTTTCAAATTGATAGTTAACACCCAGCACCACCAAAGATCTCATTAAATCTGGGTGATTTTTAAATTTGGCTTTAAGCCTAGGTTCCCAACAATCAATTAATAAATTAAATCGTTCCACGGGCTCTGCATTTATTGCGCTGTGAATAACTGCATTGTTAATTCTATATACTTTTCCGTAGTCTATGTTCCACTCTACTTTTTCGTCGTTGATATAGGCATACATATAATTCTTTTTACTGTCCATTAATGGCACAATATACCTGTTGGTGATTCTATGTATAAGGCGGCCGTCTGTGTGCTCCGCCAAGACTTGATTGGGTTTAAGCATACTAACGCTGACGCTGTTTAGGGGATCTATATTATAATTGTCAATAATATGATTAACTACTTTTAAGATACTTTGGTACAGGGGATCTAAACGTTTATCCTCGGGTGGTTTCATGAAATCCAAGCGCATCCAACTGAGTTTTTTATTATCTACATCGCGGTCCTGATAATTATAGTCAGCATCAGCCAAGGTCTTTTTAATCTGAGTGTTTACAGCATTCAATAGTTTTTCTGGAACTGTTCCAGTTATTTCGTAAGCTGTATTAAAATTCATTATTATGGTCCACTGTAGTGAAAATATTTAGTAGCAGCTACCACCAGTTAGATCACAAAAATTTATTGCCCATTGCTCGCATTTGCTCAATGTGATTTACCACACGTTTGACTCGGCCTGTGACTCTGACTACCAAATAATCCCCACCACGTAAAGGATCAATAGCATCATTATAATTCATTAAAACTTCATTATATTCTAGCAAATTTTGATCAATTATGTCAGGATTGTATCTACCTTGATGTACTACCGCAGACAAGGGCATTACAGGTTTAACCGACCAGTCTGGATTTGATTTAAAACGACGTAGTATGTCAGGTTGTCTGGGCACACCATTGTGATCAGTGCCCTGTTTAGTTTCATAACCCACACACATGCCAAATATTGGAAATGTTCTGTCAGGTAAATTCAATTGATTTTTAAAACTGCTAATATTACAATGAGCTAAACTGCCCATGTACATTGTTTTAATTCCTAAACTTTCAGCACACATTACAAATGTCTGAGCCGCTACCGTGCAGTCTGTCATGGCTCTAAAACTATAATAACTTTGATCCATCCATTCGCTGTGCTTGGCAGGGTCAAATAGTTGATCAGGATTAGTCCAATCAGGAATAGCTGTACCAGCGCCTGGTTTAAGGCGACTGTTTAAAAAATTTAAGGCCTTGGCGCTGGCTTTTTTATTGGCTACTAACTCTATTCCACGCTGTAGTTTAAAATTATCTAGGACCCATATTATATATGCGCTACAAGTTTGAAAAGCCAGGCGATTAAAGATATCAACGTCACCTAAAACCTCCCCGGCGTGTTCTCTAAAAGATTCTTTTTCTTCGGGTGTAGTTAATACAATAGCACTCCAGCTACCAGCACCGCTACTGCTTGGCGCGGCTTGGGCGCAAGTAAACAGGTAGTTTAATTGTGCAGGATCTATTTTTTTATTAATGTCAAAGTGCCTGACTGTTTTACGACGTAAGTGGCGCTCAATGAATTCATTTGTTTGTACTGTGGGTTGTTTTGTGTCTTCACGTCTATATCTTAATTCGTAAGCAGTGGGTTTTTTGTTTTCACTCATGCAGATATTTATGTTATTTTTGATAAAAATAAAAACATTTTTAAGTTATAAATATTTTATATGAACAAATTTTATAAAATCTCCGACGAACTAGGCCGCTGGGAAGTAGAAGAAATAATTAAAACTGTAGGAAAAGCAGTATACAAAGCTGGCATTAGGTTCGATAATTGGCGGGGAACTGTAGAACTTAAGAAATTCGTCAACGGCAAGCCCACAGAAGAATGGTGTGACGTTAGCCTACATCATAATCAAGACGCAATAAATCCCCAAAAAATTACCAATGGGGATATTAATTTAACTACTAATTTAGAATTGTTTACCACACTGGATCAGCAGTTATTTGGCAACAGCGGCCGCCGTGGCAGAATAGTTGATGGCAAGGGTGTAGAAGAACCTGCGCTCACTGACAATCAATTATGCGAATTAATTCCTGAATTTAAAGATACCATAATAGAAGCACTACACGATTGTGCTAAAATGAAATTAGGCGGCCCTGTGCGTATGCGCTGCCAAAATAGAACAGTAGACGGTGTTAGTCAGGGCCTTTATTGGCACAAAGACGACCCTGTAGAAAATAGATATCATATCCCTTTGTGGACTAATCCCGGACATATATTATTGTTCACAGACCGCAACTTTAAATGGAAAGCAGGATTTGACAAAGAGGAAGCCATGCAGGCCATGGATTTCGTAGGACACTATATTCCACCGGACGGCAGAGTATATGAAATTTTCACTAAGAATTATATGCATGCCGTAGCGTCTGTGGGTGTGGGCTGGTATCAGCCACGACGTGAACAAACTCGCTGCCATTTAAGTTTATGGCCAGCATTAAATTAAGGTATTATATTGATGGCAGATTTATCTAATTACAAGCATTTTAAAGAATTTAAGTGCCCCATGATGGATTATATTCGTGACAATTATGATGCTTTAAAAAATGACTTTTATACAAATATCAGTAATAGCCAATTAATGGTTAATAAACCTGCATATACTTTTCTAGACGGTATAACAGAATTATACCGCGGACGAATACTCAGCGCCGGCTTAAAAAATGCTAACAAAGCATTAGACGACGATGAGCGCAGAATAATGAAGTGGGATCCTGCTATAGAATATAGAAGAAATTGGTTGAGATGCGATCCCCCATTAACTGGTCCATGGGTTGATTTTATTAACAAATATGACGATCATCTTGAGCAAATGTTTTTTAACATAGCGTATCCTGGCGCCAGCATTACGCCTCATCTGGGTATTACAAATAGTTATTTCCGTGTGCATATATGCTTGCAGACAAATTCCGGTTTTGTATTTGATATTGCCGGAGAGAAAAAACGTTGGTTCGAAGGAGTAGACGGTGCCTTTGCCTTTGATGACGGTAATCTACGTCATGGTGTTAGTTATGAGGACACAGGCCAAAGTCAACCCAGGGTCGTTGCTATATTAGACGTTAAAAAAGAATATTATCCAGAAATGTTTGGACTATGACAGAAAACAAATATTATAGATTTTTAAATTTGCCTTTTAAATTTGAAATATCCGTGCCTGAATTTGGATCACAAAAGCATCAAAAAATTCCACAGGATAAAATTCCCCCGGCGCTGATAGAATTTCTCGGTAAATTTAATTGTCGCGTGGGCTTTGCAGAAGTATTTAGAAAAGAGCCTGGATATTTTCATGACTTGGCCCTACACTTAGATGGATTAGTATTTGATGATCATGTAAAGATTAACTACATAGTTAATAATAATGGCAGTAAAATGCGTTGGTGGCGCATTAAGCCCGGTTTGACGCCCAAGAAATATGTAACAGTTGTAGGTACTGAATATTTGTATGCTGCCGAACAAGATTGCGATATGTTAGCTCAAGCAGAATTATACAAGCCTGCGTTAGTGAATGCAGGACAATTTCACAGCGTACACAACATTACCAATGACGACAGATATGCTTTTAGCTTCATGATACAAAAAAATAATGGCGCTAAATTAATATGGGATGAAGCGGTAATATTATTTAAGGATTATTTAGAAAATGAATTCCAATATATTTACATTTAGAAAAATTGATTTGCCTATAGAACCCAGCACCGTTGAAGCTATACGCAAACAATATCCATGGCCTGCTAATCCCGACACTGGAGTTGAATACAGCTATTTTAGTCATTATAAATTTGACCATGCCACAGGATTAAATCCCATATTCATTGATATCATGGAATGGGGTGGCATGAAAATAAAACATTGTGAAGTCTTTTATCGCCCTGGCACTGGCGAAGATTTTGATGCATTTATTCACGTTGACGGGCATAAAGTTGTGGAATGTGTGGCAAAAATTAATTGGGTAATTGGCGGCACGGGCAATGTCATGCATTGGTGGATGCCAAGGGTTACTGTAGAAGATCGACATCAGCTAGTAACTAATGCTGGTACAAAATATCTAACATTCCCGCCTGAAGAAGTTATGGAAATAGACGCCACAGACATGCATGGGCTGTACGTGGTAAATGCGGGAATTCCGCACAGCGTGGATATGAAAGTAGGCAGTCCTGATGAGCCCAGAATTTGTCTAAGCATCGTGCCCACTTATATTGTAACTCCTGCGGGCAAAAGGCCCAACGACAACATGGGCGGGGATGAAGTTTATTTGCGTTTATTATTTGGCGCCGCTGTTATGGATTTAATTCCCAAGCAACGTTACATTGATGAAACCTTGAGGGTAACGGGAGAAGCGCCTACACAGTATGCCATGGAAGTTCTTGAAGATAAATTCCAAGAACGGAAATTGACCATATTAAGGCCGGATTCCAGATAAAATTGCTGAAACCTCTTCAAAACTTGGGTTCGTCGCAAAGCGAAACGTAATTAAACAGCGTGTGCGATCAATTACTGTAACAGCGTGTGGCACATTCACGCTGACCAGTGTTGGTTGATCAATTACTGTACGTTCTATGCACCGGGGTTCTGTATCTTCTTCCCATATTAATTCTAAATGTTTTCTTATAATCCCGTCGCGGCCTTTAACTGTGGCCACTTGAATTTCATAATTACCGTCGAACCATTCCATATAACTGTCTTCGCAATTAATTAAAGGAATATTAATAGCACATTTCATACCCTGTGGTGGATCTTCATTATTACAGTCTAAGTGTATGGGTTGTGGATATCCGCCGGGACGCCTAAATAATATACAGTTATACAAACTAGGTAAAGTTGGGTAATTTTCTTTAAGATACTTGCCCAGAACATACTGAGGTTTCTTTAAAAAATATAATTGCATTGCACCAAATTGCATGTCCTGCATTTCAGCCAAGGCACAGTTTTTAATTTCCTCTATTAGAGAATCGGGTAAATTTAATTGTTTGTATAATTGCATATTAAAAAATCTTTTCGAATGTATTGATTGTGCAGTATGTGTTCCAGAATGTCCCGCCAACGCTATCGTTGCGGATACTGACATAAGTAATGACCAGAGAGCATTTGATAGTCTATTTCAAAACCAAATCTAAATGTTATTGCTACACGCCTGTGAGGTAATTTATTAAAAATATTATGTGGTATTTTATTATTGAATAATTTTGGTTTAATTAAATTGTATCGTGCTATTTCCACAGTTTTAACATCTTCTTTAAAGAATCTAACTACTTCCTTTTTTTCCGGAGTTGCTGTTTGAATATAATCCCCGTATACATCATAAAACACTACGTGCGAATCTTCGTGCCCTTCTATACCTATATTAATAGCCAAATCGTTTTCCCCATCGTCTGCATGTAGCCAGCCCATGCTGTCAGGAAACACTCTCATGATTTTACACACATCTAATTTTAAATTATAATTTTCGAAATATAGTTTTAGATCTGGACATGCCGTTAGTATCACTTCATTTTCTTGTCTAAGAGTTCCGTCTATGCTAGTTTCGCTTTCATGCTCGGCTAGATAATCTAGACAATATTTCCTAACTTGTTGAACAGCAATTTCGGGAATATCTAAATCTTTGAATATAAAATCCTTGTTGTACGGACTACATTTAGTTTCGTACTTGTTCATGATATTTTATTTATTTTCTTCCAATACTCTGCTAAGAACCGTTGCTTTCTAAGCTTAAAATCCGGATTATTTTTTACTATACGATCTTGATGTTGCCTCATTACTTCTTCGTTGGTATAGCCCAAGCCATGTAGTGCAACGTGATTGAAACCTGAATAGTTCATACGTAGTCGTTGGGTATTTAACTTGGCACTATACTCTAACACTGATGCTCTGTTCCATGTGTCATTGTACCATTTACCCTGTGCGTCAAATTTAAATCCGTATTTTTCTGCGTTGCGCTCAAATTCACTGACATAGCTACGCTCATGTAGATTATTTGTTACTTGCAGGCCAAAGAATATAATATTTAAATTGTTATCGTTGGCCCATATTAAGGTACTGTTGAGATCCTCTTGTGTTTCTCCGGGCAAGCCTACAATTAAACCACAATGTGCAGTTATTTTATTTTTCCATACATTATGCACAACATGTGGTACAAATTCGCGAGCATTGCGTCCACTCCATCCCTTGCCCACAATTTGGCTGGCTTTGGGATGCAGGCTTTCTATGCCAAAGAATGCGCCGCGTAGTCCTGTTTCCGCTAGCTTTTCTGCCATGCCTTCAAACCTATGCACCAAGTCTGCGCGAATATACGCGGCATATTCTATTTTAAAAGGCAAATTGCGTGTAATATCCAGGAAGCCATCTATTTTAAATTCGCTGTCATTGAATGTGTCATCCAGCATGATATAGCTGGTTACTTGCCAACGTTCATAATTACGCATAATGTGTCGTTGAATTTGATCGTTAGGTTTTAAATAATCGAATTTCTTTTTGCCCAAATGCGGGAACGCACAGAAGCTACATTTAAATATGCATCCTCTGGCAGTTTCTATGGGCAACACTTCTTTGTGTACAATACAGTCGTTGTCTTGCCAGTCAAAGTCACAGCTTTGTATTTGATATGTTTTATTAATAGGATTTCTATAAGTTATTTTATTAGTAATAGGGTTAATTTCTCTAGGAGGCTCTTCAGTGCCTAGAGTCCAGTGGTCTAATAATTCAGGCAGCGTATCTTCGCTTTCGCCAATGAACACATAATCAATGTCTTCTATTCTATAGCGTATATAACTACTGTGTGCTCCACCCAGGATTATTTTTAATTCAGGAAATTCTTGTTTAATTAATTTAAGACTTTTATAAATGTTAGGAGGAATTCCGTTGTCATAGGTATAAAAAGTATGTGTTTCGTCAAACCAAAATGTACTGCTCAATGCCAGCACTTTGGTGTCTGCGGCGGCAAATTTTTTAAACAGCAATAATAATTGCTCGGGTGTCCATTCTTGACAAAAATCTATAACCTGACTGGTGTATCCTCTTTTTGTTAGATAATGTTTTAGTAAATAAGGCCCAAGACTGCGCTGAGGGATTAAAGTGTAAATGCTGTTGAAAAATATCACGTTCATACCGATTTATTTATAGGCGATAAATAATATGGACCATTATTGTTATCATCACAGCGATTTTAAATTCAGTGCCGAGGCCGAAAAATGAATTCGCGACACTTATTATCCTTTTATTAATACGTTTGTATCCTATGACAAATATGCTAGCCGAAAGCGAAACTAAACATGGCCTGTATAAATATCACAGCGCGGCATTTTTACGCACAGATTGCGCTCACTGTTTGGACATCAACAAACCCGGATTTAGACTGGTAGTTGCATTGGCATTGGATTGCACATTAAAAGAATTATATGAACGACGAGGCTGGCTATAATTTAAAAGATTTAGAAACAGAAGGTTACTGCATTGTAAAAAACTTTCTTACCAAGGAAGAAATCAACTATGCTATCAATGACTTTGAACAATCAGATCAACAGGGCAATAAAAATTACAAGATAAAGTCTCCCAGCGTGGATTGTATTTTAAATGTATATAATAAGCTCTCGGCTATGGCACAGGAAATAACTGCAACTACAGAAATTAATGTCGACATGATCACTAACGAGTCTGCTTTTATTGATAACAGCACTAACCAGTTTCAATGGCACCAAGAGCATGAACCTTTCTTTACTTTTCAACAACTTACTGACTATGTTATTTTTTACATGCCTATTATAAAAGAACAGCCTGACATGTCGGGTGTTGATGTAATACCCTTTAGCATATTAAAAGAACAGTGGCCTGATTATGCCAGCACATTAATGCAAGGCGGTGCAAGAACTTATCTTAGAAAGGATACGTCAACTTTAATCGTCGACGACGATCAAGGAACAAACTGGTCGTTGCCCAGAAATATCGACGACTTAAAGAAAACGCCCGAGATTATGCCCGGAGATTTATTAATCATGCGTGGAAATTTAATTCACAGAACACAGGATACCAAAACAAGACGTGTGGCATTTACTGCAAAGTTTACTAATAGTCAACACTTAATAGAGCGAAAACCATTTGTCACGGCAGCTCCTGGAAAACAAAAGTTTATTAATAATAACCCACATCATTATAATTCTATATTGAAGTTTTTCGACAACAAACAAATACAATCTGCAACAGCCAGAGCCATTATGGGAACATACCAGGCAGTATTAGAATTTAAATTACTGGCTAAGAAGTAACTTTTTATAGTCAGCAACAAACTTGGCCTTACGTTGTTTAAATTCTTCGTTTTCCAAGAATCCATTGTGCGTTAGTTGGCTACGGGCAATAGTCCACAGTTCATCTTCCGTGTAACCAAAGGCACGTAACTGTATATGAAACCAACAACTGATACGTTTTAGTTTACGTTTAAAGTTTAGTTGCTCCATAGCGAACTTTTCGGCAGTATGATGAGTCCAGTGTTCGTTATACCACCATCCCTTGTCGTCAAATTTATAGCCATATTTTTCTGCGTTACGTTCAAACTCACTGTAGAATGCTACACCATCCATACTACCAGCCATTAGGCTAGCAGGGCTACTGATACCTAAGCCCAACCAGAATGTCATGATGTCATTGTCGTTAACCCATTTAAGTGTGTCCAACAAACTGTCTGCATCTTCTCCCGGCAAGCCTGCAATAAATCCTGTGGTTACGTTGACCTTGTCCTGCCATATATTGTGTAATAAATGTGGGATATATTCTCTAGCATGTTTGCCGCTCCATCCCTTGCCCACTGCGGTACTGGCCTTAGGATGCAGGCTTTCTAGTCCAAAGAAACAACTTTCAAGTCCGCTTTCCAACAACTTTTCTGCTTGCCCTTCAAACCTATGCACAAGGTCGGCACGTATGTAAGCAACATAGCCTATCTTAAATGGTAAACTGCGTGTGGCTTCTAAAAAGCTATCTATTTTAAATTCACTGTCATTGAATGTGTCGTCCAACATTATGTAATGTGTAGTACCAAAGCGTTCATAGTTTTGCTGTAGGTGTTGTTTAATACGTTCCACAGGCTTTAAGTAGTCAAACTTCTTTTTGCCCAAGTGCGGATAACTGCAAAACTTACATTTGAATATACAACCCCTGGCAGTTTCCAAAGGTAAAGGTTCTCCGGGCATGATGCAGTCTTCATGTATCCATTCAAAGTCGCAAATTTCTACTTTATATGTTTTGTTTATGGGTTGATTATAGTAGGGTTTCTTTACTGTTTGATTAAATTTCTTTGGTGGCTCTTCAGTGCTTTTGGTCCAATGATCTAATAGTTCCACAAATAGGTCTTCGCTTTCTCCTACCATGAGTGCGTCTACATGATCAACCTTACTGCCCACATTGCGTATACCAGCACCACCTAGTATTATTTTAATCCTAGGAAAGTTTCTCTTAAGTCTGCGACTTGCTTCGTCTAAGTTAGGAGGCATGCCTCCGTTGTTGTTCCATATTTTTTGTTCGATGTCACGCCAGAATGTTGTGCTAAAGCCTATACATATAGTTTCGTCTGTGATGAAGTTGCGTATAGCATCGTACATTTCATCTGCGGTAAACTCTTGACAGTGGTCAATGACTTTGCACGAATAGCCGCTTTTGCCCAAGTAATGCCTTAGCAAGTACGGGCCTAAACTGCGACTGGGCATCAAGTCATATATGCCATTGACTAAAATAACATTCATAATAATTCTAATTTGTTTTTAAATTCGTCTGTGAACTTGCCGTCTATACGCATACTCCAGCGTAGACCATCACTGGGTAATGTTTGGTGTGGTATGTAGCTGTTAAACCAACAAACATTAGTATCAACTACTTTGCCGTCGACTACCAACTTCTTTCCTATTTTTCCGCTGGTAATCCATATAAACTCTGGAGGCTCAATAGTAGTCCCGTCAGGAGCATTAGCTGAATCTTGATCTACATGTTCTGGCGTATTAGATCCTTGCATTTGAATAAAAATTATTTGTCTACCAACTTGCTTGAAAGCCTTAGTAGATGCAAGCCAATGTTGCAATTTCGGAAAGTATTTCATATTTGTATTGGGTTCCCAATAATCACCGTCACCTAATCGATACCATGCTTCATTCCATTTGTCAGTGTCTATAGGCTTGGTTAACAATATGTCCATACCTTTAAGTGGCTCAGCATCTACTAAAGCTTTGATCCATGTAGCTTCTTCTCGGCTATAGCCTTCTATTCTTTTAGTTATTCCATAAAATATGCTGGCATTTTTTGTACTTTTGCTAGCACCTAATATGATCTCCTTGAAGGGAAAAGAATACATGGGCAATAACCCCGATAAATCATATACGTTCTTCATATAAAGGTTTAAACAATTCTAATGCATCTTCCCAACTGCCGATGTCTCGTTCGTCTACTCTAATGCTGACATTATATCTAAATTTAGCTTTGGGATGAAACATATGCCATTATATACTATAAGATTTCAACTGTTGGTAAACATCGTCCCAAGATGAAAAATCGCTTTCATCGAATCTAACACTTATACCCAAGCGTTTATAAGTTTTGCTTTCATACAAAGTTAAATGAGCAACATCGGTTCGCACTAAAGTAGGGCCGTCTATTAGCGTTTCATCTAGCTTTACGGCGCCTTTTGGTACGCCCATGCCACCCCTGGTAACATAATGTATACCGTTTAGCAGTTTATATTTGCTGTACTCACTGAGTTTTCCAGTGGGCCAAATTTCTTTTACAGCGGTCATATCATACCAGCTGAAAAGGTTTGTTGAATCTTCTAATTCCCAGTTTATACCAAATAAACATTTACGCCAAGAGCCGTCGGCATTCATTGCCAAGTCAGTATGAATCAACCTATCCTCTAAGGTAGACTGTGTATCGTTGCGCCCAAACAATGTTACAAATTTTGGCTTTAGTCCCATCTCTTTAAATCGCTCCAACAATTCATCACTGAGTATTTCTTCGGGACGAACTAGATTATATCCGCCAGTGATTTGTCGTTGAGTTTCTTTTTCCGGAGTGAATCTCAAAGGATTGCGAGGCAAATCTAATTTTAAATAGTAGCTCATTATATTTCCTTACTAATTTTTGAATATTTAGTTTCTTGAAAACTAAATAAATCCTAGCTATACTAACAGCTTTACAAGGAAAAACACATGGACTATTGGGGATTCCATCAAATAATTGATTGCGGTGGATGTGACGTTGAAAAGATGAAAGACTATGGCAACGTAGATCGTTGGATTCGTAAATTGGTCAAAGATATTGATATGCAGCCAATTGGCGAACCTAGAATCGAATATACCGCTGCCGAATTTCCAGACAAAGCCGGTTTTACTGTGGTACAGGTTATAGTAACCAGCAGTATCGTGGCGCATTTTGTTGACGGTTTAGGTCAGATATATTTGGATGTGTTTAGTTGCAAAACATTTGATCCTAAAGTGGTTGAACAAAGTATGATAGAATATTTTGGTGCTAACAAAATTCGTAAATATTTTCTAACCAGACAGGCAGATTAATAATGGACAAGCTCAGTAAGAGCCCACAGCGACATACCTTTCAAAAAGAAAAGTACATAGAACGTTGTGAGGAAAAGGGTGAAACACCTAATGATAATTACCTAGATCTGTTTCAAAAAATTATTGAGGACGCAGAAAAAAAATTTAATGATCCCAAAAGCAGGGAAAATAGTTTAGAGTATGATCTAAGATCTACTCAATGGATCTGCCAAAAAGCCAAAGACAGTAAATCATACGCACAGAATCTATATGCTGCCATGTGCAATAATGAATTTGAAAAAATACAGTCTGCCACCCCAGAAGGTGTTATGAATGTACTTTCCGACAAGATACCAAAATGGAGTTGCAGTTGGAGATATGCCGGCGGCATTGTTGCAGATATGCGTGAAGAGGGTGATTATATCGAATGGTATTGCAGTGGTATCAGGGACGTTGGATATGGGCAGGATGAAGAAATGGAACTCAATGATGAACAACCAATTCGATTTGAGGTAACCAAAAAATATGTGGCAGAATCTTATGTTACCGATGAAATTCGAGTTGATCTTCGTAATTTGGGTTGGGAAGTGATCGAATATTCTGGTGAAGAATAATCAAAATTTCACTAGACAAATAATCAAATATATCATACAATAGATATATTGTAACAAACAAACAAATTTAGGTTCGTTTCAGCAAACTTTATTCAAACTTGTAAATTGAAACCAAAGTCGAACCTGTTATCCTAATGAAAGGAGAATGAGAATGACAACATTTGCTCAAGCAGTAGTGCAAAACCCAGCACAAGCTCGTACAGCCAACGGTATGCGAGCACGTAGTGGCAGTGGTGCCACTCTTGTAGACTTGTTCTACAAGATTGGTGCTAGCCGCGGTAAGAATATTGTGCCTGACTTTGAAAAGGCCTATCAGACTGATAGTAATATCGCTCTAAAAATCGCACTGTGGGCACGTGACGTCCGTGGTGGTGCCGGTGAACGCCAGCTCTTCCGCGACATTCTTCTGCACATGGAAAAGCAATACCCAGACACTCTGTTGCGTCTGTTGCCCTTTGTTGCCGAATTCGGTCGTTGGGATGATCTGCTGATCTTCAAGACTCAGCCGGTTAAGAATGCCGCATACACCCTAATCGGTGATGCGCTTCGTGAACGCAATGGCCTATGTGCCAAGTGGATGCCACGTCAAGGTGCCATCGCTGTGGAAATTCGTAACTTCTATGGTATGACTCCCAAGCAATATCGTAAGAGCCTAGTTGCCCTTACTAATGTTGTTGAACAGAAGATGTGTGCTCGTGATTGGGACAACATCGACTTTGGCAAATTGCCAAGTCTTGCAAGTGCACGTTACAACAAGGCCTTTGGCCGTAACGCCGCAGAGGCCTACAACGCCTACAAGGCTCGACTGGCCCAGGGTACTGACAAGGTTAACGCCAATGCAGTTTACCCATACGATGTAATCAAGACTCTTCGCTTCGGCGGAGATGAAAAGGTAGCAGACGCTCAATGGGCTGCTCTGCCAGACTACATGGACGGTTCTGCCGTTATGCCTCTGGTAGACGTCTCTGGTTCTATGAGTTGCCTAGTGGGCGGCAACAAGAACATGCAATGCATCGACGTTGCATTGAGCCTGGGTCTATACTGCGCTGATAAGAACAAGGGCGTGTTCAAGGACACGTTCCTAACTTTCAGTGCAAAGCCTAAGGCACAGGTTGTCAAGGGTACACTGAGTCAGAAGATGACTCAGATGAACTCTAGCGACTGGGGTATGAACACCAACCTGCATGCCGCGTTTGACGAAATCCTTCGCATCGCGGTCAAGAGTAAGGTGGCTGATGCTGATATGCCTAAGACTCTTTTGATTCTTAGTGACATGCAGTTCGATCAATGTGTCACATACGATGATACTGCTCACAAGATGATTGTGCGTAAGTATACAGAAGCAGGTTACACTGTTCCTAACATCGTGTTCTGGAACCTAAACAGTTACGACAACGTACCTGTTAAGTTCGACAAGCATGGTACTGCGCTGGTTTCTGGGTACAGTCCAGCGGTTATGAAGGGCATCCTTAGTGGTGCAGACATGACACCAGAAGCAATTATGCTTGCTACAGTAGACGTACCACGTTATGGAGTACTAGACTAAGTAGTTAGTAAGGCTAGGTTCAGCAATTTCCAAATACTGGAACTGCTGTACCTATACCACTAACTGAAGCCGCAAGGCTTTGAAGGTTAGTGGCGTTAATGGGTACAGATAAAGGAGTTTCGATTTTGACCTTGAAAAAAACTCAAAGTAGACAACTAGCCTGTTATACTAGGATGAATACAGCAATCTAAAACAATACTGACACTTTGGGGGTAACCCGGAGGCCCCGTCTGGGGTTAATCAGACTATGCTAGCGAACTAGATAGTTGCCAGTGTAGAATATACTGGATAGGCTTGTGGAACTTGAACCAACGTACTGGGGATGGGGCAAGCAGAAAATAAAATACCTGTTCCGATCATCCTGCTAATGGACCCTTGCAAGGGTCCATTACCTTATTTGAACTATAAATACACATACTGGAGATCATAATGATAGGTATAGATCTAGTGGAAATTGAGCGTGTCAATGAGATATATTATAGGCACAAAGAGCATTTTGCAAATAGAATACTTACTGAAGAAGAATTAAAACAATTTACAAGTAATTTAGAAAAAGGTAGATTTTTAGCTAAACGCTGGGCAGTCAAGGAAGCATATTTCAAGGCCAAAGGCACTGGAATATTGAATCAAAAAGATTTCAAGTCTGTCTGGATAACATACGACTCTAATGGAAAACCCATGCTTAATACACTAGACGGTACAGCTGGCCATGTATCTATAACAGATACGGAACATTATGCCCAGGCAATAGTAATGTTAACATCATCTTAATGGAAAAATATAAGTTACCCGCATGGCAGTTATTTTGCCATACATCAGCAATATATTGCCTAACCTTCTTCACCTGGCAAAATCAGACTAGAGCGTAATCTTTTTTACAATGGATTAGAAGAATTACCTTTTCCAGTGATCATACAAAAAACAAAACAATGGGTGATATATGAACCATTGGATATTGATTGGAAGTGGGACTGATCCACTATTATGTCGGCATAACGGCACGATCAACTATACCTAATTTTGTAAATGCCCAGGCACGTTCTATGCACCACAGACATTCATTACAGTAACCATCTTTTCTTACTGTGCAAGAATGAGTAATTGCTGCTAGATCTAATAGGTTGAATTGTCTGTATATATCTAAGATATGATACTTATACAAATGTATGAATGGATATCTTACATTAGGCGGATCTGGTAGAGATGGATCTCTACGAATAAATTGACCATCTGCATACTTATAGGCTGGCCAGTCTTTGGCTTCTGAAGGGAATTGATTTTGACCTGAATACAAAATGTCAACTAGCCCAGATGCTAATAGAGACCTTGCTGGTTTGTTTATTAAATTTAGTGGATAATCTATTCCTGTTCCAATGTTAGAAAAATTTATTTGTTTTTGAAAATAACTTTCCAGAAATTGTATAACTCTACGAGAATAATTATCGGCATTGTCATTGACATTGGGAACATTATAGGCTGTTAGATCCAGCGTTAATTTTTTATCTTCTATCTCTTTCAATATTAAAAATAGAAGTATTGCGCTATCCATGCCCCCGCTTAACATTACGCCTGTTCGTTTTGTTGTGTCTAAATTTATATTAACTGTTTGATCCAGTACTTTTAGTTCCATTTCTTAACTCCATAATAGCATCCCACGAGATGTACTCGTCTAATATTAGATAAATTTTTAAATGTGTGTTGCTTTGTTGTATCAACGAAATAAATCGAACCATCAGCAGGCATATAATCACACATTTGTTCTTCAGGTTCATATGAATAAAATCTTGCATCAAAGTCTGTAACAATGGGTATATGTATTCGACCGGTAATATCCCGGTGTGGGGTATAACCAACAGTATTTGGTTCTAATGCAAAAATTCTAGTGCGTCGCAGTTCTATGCCGATGGTGTCGAACATTTTTTCTATCTCTGTATTTTTAAGTATAGGTTGTAATGCTGTAAAATAGCGTTCTCTCCTTGCTTTATCTTCACCATACGCATTTAACCATGACGTGTCGCCCACCTCTGGATCGTATTGTAGTGATATATGATTGTGGGTCATCACAGAGTCACATAATTCTAAGACTTGTTCTTTTAATTGTTGGAATCTTTCGTAATAACCTATTTTTTTAATGATCATTATATCCCCAAATTTGGCTCTAGGCTCAGCTGACTAAACGCCCACGATCTTTCTCTACAATTAAAACATTTACCACAAGGAACAGCACCAGGTTCTCCGCATGTATGTGTTTGTTCTAAGATATGCATCAAATCTAATTTAATAAAGGTTTCTATAATATCTGTTTTCTTATAATCAGCGAATGGTAATCGCAATTTGTCGTCGGCCTTGAACTTATTAAAATTAACTGTATATTCTGTTTTTGGTCTTATTGAAGTATCATCTGGGTATTGGTTAACAGCCCACATAATGGCATCATAGTCATCACTAATGATTTTTATAGTTTCTAAAATTCGTAAATTATTGGGCATAGTGTCTTCAAGCTCAATGATACGTAAGTTTGTAATGGTATCTTTAAATTCTTCCCTAATGCTATTATACAAAGATACTGCCTTTTCTACAGGCTTGTTATATCTATCAAATAATATTAAATCTAGAGATTTTTTGAACGAGCAATTTACCAAGGCATCTAAGGTTAAATAATAAAGTAGAGTGCTATCAGCTCCGCCCGAATATAATAATGCTAGTTTATCGGGATACGAATTTATATCTATAGAAATTTTCATTATGAAAGCAACACTAATAAGTTATTTAGCAGGCATGAGTGGCGATTTCATATCGTTTATGGTCCACCGAGACTCCAAATTTTATCCGATAACTGAGAATCTTATAACAAACAATGTCAAAATAACAGAACACAATATGTGGAGATTCCCCAACCTTTTATTGCCCATTGGACTTGAAGCAAAAATATATCCCAATAATAAGGTATGGTCAGTCACTGGCGAGTCATTAAAATTTCTAAAACAACTGTATCAAGACAAAAATATATTGTTACCCTCCCACTGGTATAGTAATATAACACCAGAAATAACCAATGGTTTATTTGATCGTGGTATAAGACTATATGTCAAAGAAAGGAAAATATTAAAAATATGTTATGCCATGTGGTGGATAAAATCACACACCATTGCTAATGAAATATGGCCACATCGCCGAGAAGAAATAGAGGATATGTTTAAAAATAATCATCCACGCAAAGAATTATTACATAGTATTTTAGATTCCTATCATAATTGGAAGTTCATGTCTATACGATTCAATCTATTAAAGGATGGTCAGTTGGATATGCACACATATATTCGTCGTTATTTTAGAGAAGTATATTCTGGAGCCAATCATGCTCGCATTAAGGAAAATTATTTAGTTCTTGATGTGGATAACTTAATATATGGTAATAGGTCAAATCTGTCTGTGGTTGAAGATTATTTTGATGTCAGCATAGACAGATCTGAGGTTGAAAAATATGCCGAAGAGAATTTTGATGTCATAGAAAAGTATCTAGGTTTTCCAGTAGACAGTGACGAATTCAATAATGATGAAATTTATTTTGACGCCATAATAAATTATGCCAAAGATATAATAGAATCAAGACCAGATCAATTTGATTACTACCGGGGAAAATATAATACGGCCCAATAAATATTAACATAGATGGAGAATACATGATTACAATCACTGAAAATACAATAGCAAAAGTAACAGAATTAGCACAGGAAGAAAGCGTAAGTGCACTAAGAATATTTGTTCAAGGCGGGGGTTGCAGTGGCATGCAATATGGATTTGCCTGGGAAGAAGACATCGCAGATGATGACTTTGTATTAGATCACGAGCCAGTTAAATTTGTCGTAGATTCAATGAGTATGCAATATCTTCAGGGCGCAACCATAGACTACAAAGAAAGTTTTGACGGTGCGAACTTTGTTATACAAAATCCCAATGCAGAAACTAGCTGTGGTTGCGGAAGTAGTTTCAGCGTTTAATTTACAGCTTTTAGTTTTGCAGGCCCATGGGGATCTACGCTTTCACGTGTTGGACCCTTTTTAACTTCATCTATGTATAGCACCTGTGTAGGTCTATTGGGAACCCTACTTACGAAACTGCGATATATTCCATACTTAAAATAAACAGGTGTTGTGTTTACTGTATTTGGTCCCTTTACATCTACCTTTAAAACATTATTGACCCATACTTTAATTTCGCCGTCTATACCCGTACTCCATTTGGCATAGACCAGAACTGTATGCCAACGCCCACGTAGATCTTTGGCGCCAACTAATGGATACCAGTCATTGTTAGGATATGCAGCCTTGGCACTTTCTATTCTCATGCCATAGATGCCGTTACGTTGTATGAATAATATAGCAGGTGCACTGACATCGCGTTGATGGAACTGTCCCACTGTGGTCGTAACAGGACTTATATCAGGCCATTTGGGGTCAAATAAAACGGCCCAACTATACCAGGTAGGTACACCCAATTGTGTATACGGTTTTAACTCACTCATTTCCACACGTTCGCGGTCCATGGCACAGTCACTCCAACCAGGTTGTAATCCACAGTCGCCTTGCCTGAGTTCAAATCTTTCTGCTTTTGGACCAGCATACACTGGTTCTCTATTAGAGCGTTCACTGGGCAGAATTCCCCATGGTTTATCGTTCAGACTTCTTTGGAAACCTGTATACTGAGCCTGGCTAACTAAAGGTAGCAATGCGGCAATAAATAATGCTATAATTCGTTTCATAATAATCCCCCTTGAATATTTATGTTAGTACAAACCATAACCGAAGCAGTGATATATGAAAGCCCTGATGGTGGTAAAACTGTCTATGTGCGTAAATCGGGCGATGATCCACGTAATAGACAGTTGCACTGGGAAAGCCCTGAAGTAAAAGAGTTAAGAGCAACAGTTGAGCGTGAAGAATTATGGCGCAATATATTAAAAACTGCCGAAAATAATCCCACGCTACAACGTGCCTTGGACGAAGCCATATTGATTTATAATTTAACCAAATGATAAATTTTTGGCAAAAAAGGATCCCCTACATATGGCATCCAAAATCAAAAACACAAACTTGGTTTTCCACAGATTCAGAAGAAAATTTTAAAAACTCCACTAATCAAATTTATACTGCCAGTAGCTTTGATTATACATTTAACAAATATGGTTATAGGATTGGTAATACCGACTGGAATTTAAATAGCCCTAAAAAGAAACTATTAGTATTAGGGTGCAGCCATACCGTGGGCATCGGTGTGCCTTGGCTGGATACTTGGCCAGTGTTATTAGCAGATCATTTAGATTATGAATTGTTTAATTTATCTTCTGTGGGTAGTTCTGGAGATTCGGCGGTAAGAATTTTATATTCCACAGTTGACATTATAAAACCAGATTTAGTAGCCATATTATGGCCCGATTTTAATCGTTACGAATTCTACGAAAACTTTCAATTTGACTCAGATGGCAATAAATATGAATTACCTCATGATAAAAGTATTTGGAACGATGAACGAATAGCCGAAATGGAAAATCATTTATATAATCTACGTCAAAAAAATTTAATATTCCTGGACATGATGCAACAGCTATATAAATTTAAATGTATTACGTTTGATGCAGTCAGATTAATCAACAGTCATGCCAGTCAATGTGCCGATCTATTATTTGATTCAAGGGATAAAATACATGCTGGGAGGAAAACTCACCAATATATAGCAAAAAAATTTATTGACACATATTGATTTTTCCAGTATAATACACTATTATTGATTCATTTTGGAGAAATTATGACCATGCATCTAGCACATCCCAGCCTGAGCTTGCAAGGTAAGCGTAAGGGTAAACAGAAGTTCCGTAATGCTGAAGAAGCACGAAAATCCAGAGAGCTTGAAGCCAGCTGGGCCGAGCTCAAGAAGAAATGGGGTGTGGACGAGCACAAACGCAAACGCAAGCGTAAGAGGGCTATGGAAGCCCCAACGTATACTACACCCACTCCACACTACAGGGGTGCTACAGACCCTAAAATACCCAGCCTGAACGGCGGCCGTGATATGGCGGCCGCCACTAAAAAGGCTATACCTGTGTATACGGGTACTAAAATAATTGGTATTGGAACCATGCACAAGAGTAATGCAGTGCCCATCTTTAGCGACGATGATGCCAAGGCGATTTCTAGTATGCGTAGGTAAATATATAGACTATGATAACAACTAAATCCACTTGGACCCTGCGGTGTACCAATCCAAACTGTTCGCATTTCTACAGTAGAGATACGGGTGAGCCCGACGTCATTTGTCCAAGGTGCGGTTGGTTCGTGTCAGTTACTGAATTTATAACTCACGTTAATGATCAAAATCAAATAAAGGAAAACAACAGCGATGACCTATGTGGTAACAGAAAATTGTATTAAATGTAAGTATACAGATTGTGTCTCCGTGTGTCCCGTTGATTGTTTCCATGAGGGCCCAAATTTTTTGGCCATAAACCCTGACGAATGTATTGATTGTGCAGTATGTGTTCCAGAATGTCCCGCCAACGCTATCGTTGCGGATACTGACATAAGTAATGACCAGAGAGCATTTATTGCTATCAATGCGGAACTCAGTGCCAAGTGGCCGAGGATAACCAAGAAAAAACCACCACTGTCCGACGCAGATGAGTGGAAGGATAAGCCCAATAAACTAGATCTATTAGAAAGGTAATTTATGTACGCAGATACCATTTCAACTTCTTACCGAAGTGCCGGTGAAATTAACAGCGCAATGAGTCGCGTCTATGGACAGATGGCTCTTGCAGTATTAACCTCCATGGTAGTTAGCTATTTTGTAGGATCAAGCACTGCTTTGATGCAATTTTTTCATACTGGCATTATGAAATGGGTGGTAATTTTTGCACCCTTGGCAGCAATTTTCGCAGTGAGTATGGTGTTAAACAACAACCCAAGTAGAGGAACAGCACGTCTAGCCTTGCATGGTTTTGCCGCCCTGATGGGACTAAGTTTTGCCACAATTTTCGCTGTGTTCAACATGGGCAGTATTGTTAGCGCATTTATGGGAGCCGCCGTTTTGTTTGGTACACTAAGTTTTTATGGCTATTTTACCAAACGAAATTTGGACAGTATGGGTCAATTTATGTTTATTGGCCTAATAGCCATCATTATTGCCAGCATTATTAATCTTGTACTGGCAGCGTTTTGGCCTGGTGTTGTCAACAATGGAGTGATCGCCAGTGTGATCAGTGCACTAGCCATTATTATATTTTTAGGCCTTACAGCTTACGATACACAAAAGATCAGAGAAGAGTTAAGCGTGGACACCAATGATACAGCAGAAATCAGGGGAGCATTGACTCTTTACATGGATTTTATCAATCTATTCTTAAATTTACTACAGTTATTCGGTGAAAGAAAAAGCTGAAATATTTTGGGCCTATGAACACATAGGTCCGGACCAAAATTATGCGGACTATGCTTATACTCCAACAAAGTATAGAACCGGCTGTTATCAAGATAGTTTTTGGCCCAACCAAAGTTGCAAAGAAGATGACTTAGAGCTTTTTTATTTTAAGCCAGTGCTCATACATTATATGGAGGCAGTGGGTCAATCACTACCATTTGTTTTTCCCATAAGTCTAAGACATTTCATAGGTGGAGATGTCACCAATTTAGAAATATATGACAAGCAATTGATGGCTTTTGACTGGGTACCCAATGAAGTATTAGATGCATGCAGAAGAAATCAGTGCGTTTTATATTTTGAGGATAGATTTGAAGGCTATCCAGAAATAAATGGATCTCAGACAAAATTTTTCAGTGATCTCGCCATGAGACTGGAGATTCCAACACATAGGATAGTGGTAAGTACAGGCAATGCATTGTTACCCAGCATCTCTGAAAAATATAATACTGGTATTACCTTTGTTCATGAAGATTGGTTCAGGACAGAATTTACATACAGAAAAATAAAACAAAATTTACGTATAGATCATGATGTAGATAAAAAGAAAAAATTATACCTCTGTTATAATCGACACTGGAATTCCAATAGACAAAATTTTGTTTATGAATTATGGAAAAATAATTTGCTAAATCGTGGCTTAATTAGCTTACCCGCTGCAACATATGAACAACATGTTCGTATAAACCAATATGATTATTGGAAACCCTGGGTACAGAAGATAACAGATGTCACGGAAATATTAGATAATGTTAGTGCTTTTCTTTCAGAGTTACCACTGATCTTGGACAGTCCTACGTTTGAAAATATGGCGGATAAGAGTAATACATCACATTATTTAGATTCATATATCAGTGTGGTAACTGAAACATGGGGGAATAATAATACAGTATTCGTCACAGAAAAAACGTATAAAGCCATTATGGCAGAACATCCATTCATGATTTTGTCTAGTCAATATTTTTTACGGCATTTGAAAAATGTAGGGTTCAAAACATATGGAGACTGGTTAGATGAAAGCTATGATAATGAACCTATCGAAGGCAACAGAGCAAGAATGATAGTGAAAGAACTAGACAGATTGTCGCGCATGAGTACTGAACAATTTAGAAATTTTTGGCAGGGAACGAGAGAAATAGCATTATTTAATAGACAGGTCTTGGAAGCAGACTATGATTATGCAAAAAATTTGTTTACTCCACTGAAAAATAAATACATATATAATGGAGTATTAGAATGAAATGTATTTTACGGCCCGGCAGTAGGATAGATCAAGGTAAAATATATAGAATAACAGCAGACGACATACATAGAGATTTTTCTATAGATTCACTGACATCTAACAATAGGTCCATTATTTTCGGTGGGCCTGCACCATTTAGTAGATTAGACACACAGCAGGCCATGGAATATGCCAGCTTAACTGATAGGTTATTAAAATATGTTAACGTTGTTTACGGTATATATTGTCAGGATGCATTTGTAATGAAGAAATTTGATGAATATATAGGAAAAGAATATCCCAATCACGGTGTTGTATTTTATGGTGATGGTGATGCATTTTTTGCAAGATCGTATAGTTTAGAGCACGATTTTACTCACCAAGGACTCAGTATTAGAACTGGTAGATATGCCATGGTACTTAAAAATCAAATAGTAGAACATATTAGTCTGGATGATTACTCCGTCATTGAAGACACATCTGCGGAGGCAATATTAAAATGGTTAGAGTCCAACTAAAAGATATCATTGAATTGATAGAAGAAATTGATTCAGAAGATCCAATTGACTGGGGCATGCTCAATATTGACGAAAAAATGGCTACCGAGCTTCTTGCAAATGCGCTACTAGATCAGTATAATAGTACATGGGCATCGATGAATGAGGCTGAACGTACCACTATAATGTTGGCTACAATGACTAAATTGGTGGTAGAAAACTTTACGTTAAATTTAAAACTAAGAAAATGAAACCGAAATTTAGGCAACTATATAGGGATTTAGCATTACGAGTGGCTGCACTTAGCTATGCAAAGCGCCTACAAGTAGGCGCAATAGTAGTTAAAGACGATCGCATTATTAGCATGGGTTACAACGGCATGCCTGCAGGTTGGGAAAACGACTGCGAACATGTTGAACTTATGCCTTTTAACTATACCAATATTGAAGACTATCCTTTTTTGGGAGATTTTTGGCGTGATGGACAGAATGTTAAACAACGTTACCGTTTAGTGACTAGGCCAGAAGTGTTACATGCAGAATCAAATGCTATTGCAAAATTGGCAAAGAGTAATGACAGCGGCTTGGGCGCTGACTTGTTCAGCACTCATAGTCCTTGTATCGAGTGTGCAAAACTTATCTATCAATCTGGTATTCGCCGAGTTTATTATGGTCAAGACTATAGAGATGACAGTGGAGTCAAATTTCTTAAAGCAAGCGGAGTGGAGGTAGTTAAACATGACGACGAATAAGAGTTGGATACTAAATGTAGAAGAAGACCCAGAAACCGGAGACGCCATCATACAATTTCCAGATGACCTCCTGGAAGCGGCTGGCTGGCGATCAGGCGACAGACTAAATTGGATCGACAATAAAAATGGTTCATGGAGCCTTGTCAAGGTAGACGACAATGTTACTCCTGAAGAGGAAGAGGCCTGGCGCGAACTAGAACAACGACAAACTGACAACAATGCGTGATATCATGATTGATATCGAAACCCTGGGAACCGGCCCAGGCGCAGTGGTACTTACTATTGGTGCCATACGTTTCGATCCTTTTGCTGACGATAGAAATAGTGTTGACCTAGAAAATAAAAAAATCAACATGGATGTTTTCTATCGTCGTATTGATCCAGAAAGTTTTACCTGGCCCGAAGCCTTTATCCACGAGGGCACATTAGAATGGTGGGCCAAGCAAAGTGCAGAAGTTCGCGAAGAGGCATTTACTGAAAAAGATCGCGTCAGCATGGAAGAAGCCATGCTGGACCTATATCGTTGGTGCGGTGTAATTGATCGGGCCTGGGCCAATGGGCCTGCATTTGACATGGTAATTCTAGAAAGTCACGCCAAAGCACTAAAGCGCGGCGTTCCCTGGAAATATCACCAGGTACGCGATACACGAACAATCTATGGACTCGTTGAACATGATCGTCCGAACACTGCACTACACCATGCTGCCTGGGATTGTTGGAGTCAAATTGTAGCTCTGCAAAGTTGTTTTAAAAATCTAAATATAACAAAATATCCGGAGCATAAAAAATGAGTGAAAGTGTAAGCAGTTCTGATTTCTTTTTAGGTATAGAAGAATATTTGACATATTTAGGACATATAGAACATGCACAAAGAGTGCATTCCTTAGTAAGAACTCTATCATCAGATGACAAACAAACTCTCACAGTTAAAGCCTTTTTACAGGACTTTAGTGCAGATGCCCATGATGTTGACAGGGCATCATCTGATTTAATGCACAGTATAGTTAAAAGTGATTCATTTGAACATGTCTATAGGTCTGTTATGCTATATCTTAGTAAAAAACTGCTAGATGATAAAGATATACAAGATTTTGTTCATAGCATTAACAAAGCAGATTCTATGGCTAAATGCTATTCTGCAGTTCTGCAGTTAGTTGGAAAAACTGTAGAAAATGATCATGGCATGAACAGTCTAGCATTGGCAATGCATCGTGCATTAAACTCTAATCAATTTGAAGATGATTTTATAAAATCTTATTTGTCCATGTTAGATGGACAATATGTCAGTGACAAAATTTTTAGAGGTGTAAACAACTATTTAAAAGCTGGTTATGATAAATCAACTATCATTGATGCTTTTAGCCGCAGTCAAATTAAAAGTAAGATTTGGCTTGTGGAAGAATTAGAAAACATTAGACAAAAATTACCAAAACCTGTTTATAAGCATGTTGTGATTTTTGCAGGTTGGTATGGACAATTAAAATTTATATATGATAAAAAATTAACATATAGAAAAATACGTAATATTGAAATGAATCGAAGCGCCTGCGAGGCCAGTGATTACATTTTCAATCTATCTGAATTAGAAAATTACAAAGTAAAAGCAGTTAATGCAAACATCAATGAACTAACATTGCATAAAAACGGTTATGAGTGGGATGTGGAAAATTTTCGAAATGGTACCAAATATAGTGAAAAGTTTTTACCTGACCTAATCATCAATACCAGCGCAGAGCACATGACCGAAGATTGGTTCTTTCAGATCAAGTTTAAGGAACTGGAAAGTGACCCCATAGTGGCCATTCAGAGCAACAATCTTTTCGATATACACGAACATATTAATTGCGTTCATAGTGTGGATCATATGAAAAAGAAATTCCCCATGCGCGAAATACTATATGAAGGCGAACTGCAATTAAAAGGATACAAGCGAGTCATGTTAATCGGAAAGCCTTGACATTAATAAAAAATAAATATATAATTATATTCCCCTAGCGGTCTCTTAAGGCATTCACCCCGCTATATAAATTCTGCATGCCATCAAACTTGCTACTTTTAAAAGGAGACTAGAGATGGCAAATCTAAATGAAGGAGAATTTCAAACACAACGTTGGAATTCTACAAGACAATACAAGTACTCTAGTACAAAAGAATATGTAGACGCATTTCCCTGTGCTTATCGTCAATGGCGTGCTGACAGTCATTGTAACCTAATACATGGCTATAGTTTTAGCATGAAATTTTACTTTGGTACAGACGATCTAGATGTACGTAACTGGGCAGCTGACTATGGCGGCTTAAAAGAACTTAAAAAGATTCTAGAAGATCAATTTGATCATACTCTTCTGGTGGCACAAGACGATCCTGAACTGGATACTTATAAGCTACTACAAGAAAAAAATATGGCCAAGCTGACCATACTACCACGTTTGGGATGTGAAGGTCTGGCAGACATGTTGTATAAATTTGTCAATGGAGTTTATATTCCTGACTATTGGGGTCCTGGCGAAGCCGAGCGTCTTTGGTGTTATCGTGTAGAAGTGCGTGAGACACAGGCGAATATGGCATATCGTGAAGGTCATCGTGAATGGAATGAAGATTTGTTTGCATGAAAACAAGTAGGATAGCTGTTGTCGGATCTGGGATAGCAGGCATAACTGCTGCCTATTATATGGCCAGGCAAGGTCATTATGTAACTGTGTTCGATGAAGAACGCTATCCTGCCATGAAAACAAGTTTCGCTAACGGAGGTCAGGTCTCCGTTAGTAATAGTGAAACATGGACAACCTGGGCTAATGTCTGGAAAGGCATGAAGTGGATTCTTAAGAAAGATGCGCCATTACTAATTCGTCCTGACCTGGATTTAGATAAGGCTCTGTGGCTGGCAAAATTTCTCTGGCATACTGCTAACAATGCCTACGCAAGAAATACTGTTGAAACCATAAAGATAGGCATCGATGCACGTAAACGTTTTAAGCATATAATTGAACGTGAAAATCTAGAATTCGATCAGGTATATTCTGGCATATTGCATCTCTACAAAGATCCTAGTTATCTTGATGCCTCATATATGGCGGAAGAAATGTATAGGTCTGCAGGTTGTGAATGGCAACCTGTTTTTTCTGAGGAAATACTGAACATTGAACCTACGTTGGGACATGCTCCTAATATATTGGGCGGCATATGGACGTCCAGTGACTGGACGGGCGATATACATAAATTCTGTCAGGCGCTAGCAAAGGTCATGGATGAAAAATACAATGTAGATTTTGTATTTGGAAATAAAATAACAAGTATTGATCATGATCTAGATTTATATGATCATGTGATTATAGCGGCTGGTATAGGTAGTAAGAGACTGGCAAAAACAATTGGCGATCGCCTACCTATCTATCCTGTAAAAGGTTATAGCATCACTATAAATCTTGACGAACAAAGTAAACAATACGCACCAACCGTCAGTCTATTAGATGATCAAGCCAAGGTAGTTACGGCAAGACTGGGCGATCGGTTGCGTGTTGCAGGCACCGCTGAATTGGCAGGAGAAAATTACGACATCAGGCGTGATCGTATAGAACCATTGTTAAATTGGGTGCACAATAACTTTCCACATATTAATACATCTAATTATTCAAGCTGGGCATGTCTACGACCTATGACGCCCAATATGATGCCTATAGTTGGACGTAGCAAACGAAGACATAATGTGTGGTACCACACTGGGCATGGACATCTAGGCTGGACGTTGAGTCCTAGTACAGCAAATGCCTTAGCTAAAATGATTACTAATCAAGATAGCTAGGTCTATCTTCTACACAATGTTCACACAGGCATTCTGTACAGCCATCACAATCTAGGCAACTGTGCCCACAGTGATGTTTGCATTTGCAGTTGACACATTTACAGAAGTTATTGGTCAACTTTTTATAAGAGTCAAAATCATCCATCCAGCTGGGTAAAGGTTCATTGCTCATATGTTACTGTGAAATCCTTACTTTGTCTATACATTTGAGGCACTAGGTTGCCCGCTTCCTTGATTAGTCTATCAAGATCTTGAAAGTCGTTAGTATAATCTGCAGATTTTAGTGCGTTTAGAACAAGCTCAACACAGCTTACTCTATTAGAATCAGAAAGGTCAAACAGATCATCATACTTTTTGCCTTTTTGTTTTAGTAAACCATCTATTATTTTCGTCCATTCTTCATTACTTACACTAGTTGGCGTTAGTAAACAAACATGGTCACAATTAAATATTTCTTCAAATGTACTATAATGCACACCAATGGCCGTGGCCTCCACAAATTTAAATCCGCCAGTATCATTATGATCTGTAATGTTATCACAGTTCATGAGCACATGACTGTATCTAGCCCATACGCCTGTTTTGATCCAAGATAATAATGATACAATGATACTACTTAAATGACTTTTACTGCCGGTCAGAATAATATAATAGCCAGATGCTAAATATCTGGCTATTATTTCTTTTTGTTCTTTAGTTATTTTCCCCTGCTTCCTCCAGTATATTTTACTGGGGATGCTGGCTATCTTATTGTACAGCCAATACCATGCAGAATCATATTTAGAGGACATTTCGACCCTCAAATAATTCAATGCATTGATTCCAATGATGTATACGATCTACTAAACCTATCGTACCACCGTTAATTCTTTTGCTTAACAGGACAACATCGCCGCGATCACAGATATCGTTAAGCCTATTTTTATGCCAGAACCAGCAGGCAGTTAGAATAGAATATTCTGGGGTGTTGGCCACTATATCGGGATCTTCTACCAGAGTGTCGTCACCGAACAGGTCTCTACTACATTGTGTGTAGTTAGCTCGACCTGTAAGTTGTACTAGTCCTCGACCTCTGAATGTCCAACCATCTCCACTGGCTTCGTCTCTATTGCCCATGCGATTACTATAAACACGATTAGCAATCATCTGTGGTTTACGCTCGTATTGCTTGGCTAGTGCTTCATTAGGGAAATATTTCTTAAAAATACCCATCAAGCCCTTGGCACCATAGTTTAGATTTTCTGTCAGAATAGTAAAATCGGCACTCTCATGCTGACACTGACTAATGAAACCAGCAACGCGAGCCGGTGTGACTATGTAAAACTTGGGCAGTTGTTCGTATAATCCGTTGAACCACTCATGCGGATTCTTATTTTTTGTAATGCATCGAGCCAGCTTGTCTGCTGTAAAATCAAATGTGAACTCCATGGTGTTCTCCTTTAAGGTATTTATCTAACCAATTTTTGATAAATATCTGAACAGGAGATTTTATGAGTTAGTTTAGGTACAGACTTCCCAAAAACCCACCACATAGACAGCATGAGCCTATTCCTGTACAGACGCCAAATCCCAAAGACAAGGAGTTAATTATGTTAGAAACAGTATTTTGGTTAGCAATTGGTGCATTTATAGGTTGGAATTTTCCTCAGCCACAATTTGCTAAGAATTTACAGGCAAAAGTAATGGGTATGTTTAAAAAGGACTAATATGGATTTCTTTAAATTAGTTGCAGATGTTGGCTTTCCTATTGCTGCTGCTATAGCCGCTGGTTACTTTGTGTTTCTAACATTGAAGTTTATTCTGGCGGGTGTAACATCTAGTGTTAATGGCATGGCCGGAATCATTAAGGGCCTGGACGTTCGTGTTGATACAATGACTAATGATCTACAGCGAGTAGACGTTAAAATCAGTCATGCTCTAGGTTTGCAACCCGACTATTATAGAATTAGTCGTGCTGAACAAGCAGATCAAAGAAGAGACTAATGGATAACCTAGCAGATTTAATCAGCAAATATGGCTTTCCTATTGTAAGTGCCGCCGGCATGGGATATTTCATATATTATGTATGGACCTGGGTAACTAAAGAAATCAAACCCGTTATTGGATCTGCAAACGGTACCTTAATTGCTCTTATTGATCGTATCCGCATGTTAGACAACGACCTTATAAGATTAAACCAGAAGGTTGAAACTGTTCTTCAGTTGCGCGGCAAGACCATTGACAAAGAACGTATTATTGCTGAACAAGAAATCAACATAGATCCGTTCAAGAAAAAGCGTGAAGAAGAAGCTGCTAAAAAGACGGTAGAAGAAGCTGCTAAACCCATTGGTCCAAAAGGACGTAAAGCTACGCCGCAAGAAATTAAAGACGCCGCCGGGCGATGATCAATGAAACCAACTATTGCACTATTTTTATACGATCCTAAATGTTCAGTTCAAAGTAGCAATGGTATTATAAAGGCACTGGGTGCCTTTTATAATTTTAAAATCTTCAGTAAAAATGAAGTGGAAGATTGCTTTTTTGATGATGTATCTTTGATAGCAGTTCCCGGGGGGTTTGGAGATGCTGATACCTTTGATTCTGCTTTTAAAAATAACGGTAAAAAAGTCATAAAATTTATAAAATCAGGAGGCAAATATTTAGGTATATGTATGGGTGCTTACTGGGCAGGCAAATATTATTTTAATCTGTTAAATGAGGTTAATGCTGTTCAATATCTAAAAAGACCTAATACAGACACTCGAAGGCCTCATGCTAAGAATATGAACGTAACATGGCAGGGCAATTCTATAAAAATGTTTTGGTATGACGGATGTGCTTTCGTTGGCAATTCATCTAAGTTTGAAACTATAGCAACTTATTCAAACGGGGATGCTATGGCCATTATACAAAATAACATAGGACTAATTGGTTGTCATCCTGAAAGTGAGCGTTTTTGGTATGATAGTTATAGCTGGATGAAAGGAAAATATCATAACGGATACCATCATGAATTACTTTTAGATTTTGTAAATTCTTTAATTAAAAAATCATTATATTAAAACAAACATAAGATACATAGCCATAGCAACAAGTATAATTTGTCCTATATACTTTTCTTTGTTTCTTTCTTCTTGCCACATTTCAATATCTTGTGGTGCCCAGTTTTGACGCACTTCTTTAGACATTTCCTGACTGCCGTTAATCAAAAAATATAATCCATACAAGGTTAATGTTGCGATAATAATTATTTCTACCATAATTAGTATTTGTAATTTCCTGCATCATTTTTAAATTTGATTTCGTCTAACAAAGCTTCACCTTCTAACTTCCAGTTTGTAAAATCTGTTTTTGAAATCATATTAGTTAGTAGCTGTAGTTTGGCCTGAGCGCTAGGTTCAAACAATCCTCGTAACACCCACAACCATACGAATTGATTATGCTTGTCATTTAGCTGTGTGTAGGCATCTACTAATTTTAACATAGCAGAAATATTTTTCCTACGAGCTATGTCTGACAAATTGTCCACAGACTCACGTATTTCATTAGGACTACTATGCGGGTCTGTTATAATAATTGTGCTGTATTCTAATTGTGCTTCTATGTTTGTTCTAGCTGCTTGTTTTAAGAATTGCAAACTTAGACTACGGTGAATACCTAGTGGTCCGTCTAATAGCCTATAGATGGTCATAGCTCGATCACTGTCTACGTCTTTACAATATTCTGTTAGTATGGCTACAACTACTTGGTGTAACTCTTCTGGTACTAACTTTTTAGCAGCCATGTCAAGTAGTTCATTTAGACTTGGCCCACACTTACGAGTAATACGCCACATAAGAACACGTGAAGCAGGACCAAACTGTCTATCTCTTTTTAGATTTTGTGCATCCTGAAGTGTTTTACCTTGTGCTGGTTTGTCATTAATAACACTTTTAACCAGTTGTTCACGACTATATTTTATTTTTTCTTTGGGTTTAGCATTAGGGTTAACTTCAGCACCCTGTATTTTTACAGCCCAAATGGGTACTGGTTGTGCTATATTTTTGAACTCTTGAGTTCCCCTCGATGCAAACTCTAGTTTTGTTTTTCCTGTAACAGCACGATATACACTATCACTCATACAAACACCGCCATAATCAGCGGTGCTTTCTATTCTTGCTGCTATGTTTACCGTGTCACCCATTAGATTTGTACCGTAAGTATAGACTTCTCCTAGATGCAGCCCTATGCGCCAGCGCATTGAATTTTTAAGATCTCTTATTTGATTTTGTATTTCTGTTGAACAGAGGACTGCATCGCTGGCGCTGGCAAATTCTGCCAGTACAGCATCACCTGCTGTATTGAAGATTCTTCCGTTGTATTGTTCAATAAGAGGATCAAGTATATGACGACATTGATCTAATTTTTGTAATGTGCCGACTTCATCAGCGCCCATCATTTTGCTGTATCCGATCACATCACTGCAAAGTATTGTAGTAAGTTTCTTTTCCATCTGTTATTTATTACACAGATTTATAGGCTTTACTGTGATGCCTAGTTTTGTCCATGCGTCTTGTTTGCCAGCAAGATAATGCGGAAAATAATACCATGTTAGAAACCACCTAACACTCTCATCGAACCACCACATATAAAAATTATTTACTTGTTGCACGGAATACCCCATCCCAATCATTAGGTAAGTTAGCTGCCTTCATCTCTTCGATACGTTCTAACCAGAGATTATAGCAATTATAACTACCAGTGTCACTAGTGCTATCCATGGATTTAAGTATATTTTTTGGCTTCGTTTTTTATAACAATATCCTTGATACTGTATTTATTTGACTAGGTTATCCCGAAATATTTTCCAAGCTTCATTCCATGACCAGCGACGACTGACCTGTTCTACACGATTCCTATCCAATACCAAGCACTCTGTAATGGCCTATTTGAGATTTTCTTTAAGATTAGGCTAAAATAGTCAGGTCTAAATTGAATTATTTTTTATTGATGCCTTGTTCTAATATAATCTGTCCATTTTTACCATCAGCTAGCACACAGGCGATCCTGCCATCCATGGCTACAAAAGTCCAGGTACCTGTTTCTTTGTTAAAGAAAAAAATCATATTTCCAGAACCCATTTCTCCAGCGATTAGAGGCTTTTCTTTATAGGGTGAAATTAAGTCAGAGATCACAGCATAGTTACTACAGGCAATGGTCCAATTCTGCTCTGTTATCTGTGGATATGTTCTATTTTGAGCCTGTGCTGTAAAGGCCATAGTACTGGCTAATATCATTGAAATTATTTTATGCATGGTATTGTTTCTATATGTCTAGTATAAAAAATCCAAACCAAAAACACAGATTAATAGCCATAAAATAATCTACAGTTAGATCAGTGAGTCGGTATAGATATTTATACATCAGTTATTTATTATCAACAGGCAATAGATTATCTCTAAAAATACGCCAGGCTTCTTCCCAACTCCATCTATAACTGGCCTGTTCTACACGATTCCTATCCAATATCAAGCACTCTGTAATGGCCTGTTTGAGATTTTCTTTAAGACTACCAGTGATGCCATGTTCAACTACATCTATAGGTCCCTGAGTGGGATAGGCCGCCACAGGAGTGCCACAGGCCATGGCTTCAATCATTACAATGCCAAATGTTTCCCAGCGTGACGGAAATACAAACACATCAGCATTGGCATAGTATTCGGCCAATTCTCTACCTGTCTTATAGCCAACAAATTCCACATTGGGATATTTGGCTTCAAGTTCTGATCGATATGGTCCATCGCCTACCATGATCTTACGAGCACCAAAATAGTCCAATGAGCAGAAATCCTCCAAGTTCTTTTCTCGACTCACACGACTTACACAAACCAAGGTAACACCGCCATTGGTCTTTGTTCTTAAATCCTGTGTAAAAATACTTCTATCTACTCCACGAGTCCAAGGAACGATATTACCTCTTAGTCCTTTGGATTCTAATTGATCAACCATGCTCTGTGTAGTGGTCAGCACCCTACCCGTGTGTTTATGAAACCAACGAATATATCGCCAAGTTATGGATTCAGGAATGCCAAGAAGGGTATATAGTCCTTCAGGAAACTTAGTGTGATAAGCAGTATTGTAGCTAATACGATGTTTTGTAAGATATTTTCGAGCCCACAGACCCAAAGGACCCTCTGTGGCGATATGGTAATAATCCGCACTGATCTTCTCAATCTTCTTGCCCATCTTCCTCGGATAGGCAAGTTTGACTTCGTTATAGATAGGGCAATCAACATAGCGGAAGTCCCCGGGAGTAATATAAACAATGCGATAACCGTCACGAATCGCACACGCTTCAAGATTTTTGTATGTTGTGACCACGCCATTGATCTGATCCGCTAAGTTATCTGTAACAATTAATATCTTTTTCAAAATGGTATCTCCACAGTATGTAGATCACTGATCAAATCAAAATTCATAGTCGTTTCCTTACATAATTAACTATCAGTTCGCCCATGTCTGTGCCGCAGTAGCGATCTATACCTTCAAAACCCGGACTGCTGTTGGCCTCGCAGACAAGATACTTTTCACCGTTGAACAGTAGATCCACGCCAGTTATTTCTAAATCAAATGCCTGTGCCGTTTTACTGGCCAAATCTTTAATTTCATCGGTAAGTTCGAATCGTTCCCCAAGACCACCTCTACTGATGTTAGCTTTAAAATCGCCCTGGGGTGGTATGCGTTTCATTGCTGTAACAGTCTTACCACCAATGACCCAAACTCTAAGATCAAATAATTCACCACTGTTGATAAATTCCTGTATGATTAAGGTTTTCTTACTTTTGAGATTATCTGTGAGATCCATAAAATTGATAAATGTGTCTTTGTCTTTGCAAAGATAAACTCCTTTGCCTTGACTGCCTGTGACTAATTTTACCACACAGGGAAATCCAATTTCCTGTTCTACAATGTCGATATTAACAGGATGACTGACCAACATGGTTCTTGGTGTGGGCAATTTGGCTCTAGCAAGAATTTGACTACTAATCATTTTGTCTCTACTATGTAAAATACTTTGACTATTATTGATGGTTGGTATATCGAAATTTTCCAATTGCCTCAGCAAGGCAAGAGTAAAATAATTTGTACCTGCACCGGTTCTTACTAATACAGCATCAGGTAGGTCTATTTTATCGCCTTGATATCTAATACTTTTATGACTTTTACGACTGGTAATAATGTCAAAGTTTTTGGGTTGGTAGACCATACACCTAATATTTTTCTTGTCAAATCTTTTGACCAAGATCTGTGTTTCCGCGTCCTTTTCCGCAGCAGCGATATTGTTGTGAAAAAGCCAAACGGTTTTCATTCCATGTTCTCTCCATCTGGATCAAAATCTTGAGGGTCTTCGGGTTCGGGTTCAATTATGGGTTCGGGTTGGGACGGAGGCGGAAATAACTGATTCCACCAATAAAAAGGATTTAAAAATTTAAGAAAATTAAAAAAATTAAAAAAATTCATATCTACTCCTTGTTAAAGTCGTATAATTATATATTATTTTTGTTTATCTCGTATAGTGACATCATCTACATTATCCTCGCTTCTGTGCCAATAGACAATTTCCCACCGTCCGTCATGATGCTCAACCAACGCACTACATGATTCAACCCAGTCACCATCATTCATATATACAATACCATCTATGGTTTTAATTTCTGCCTTGTGTATATGACCGCATATAACACCATCAAACCCACGCTTACGACAATGATTGACCAGATTGTGTTCAAATTGAAAGATAAAATCCACGGCTTTTTTCACACGCTGTTTGAGATATTGACTCAAACTCCAATAGCCAAATCCAAATCTATGCCGCCAGTGATTGAAACCATTGTTCAAGGACAGCAATATATCATAGGCCTTGTCACCTAAAAAACTGATCCAAGGTGCTAACCTGGTAATACCATCAAAGAGATCACCATGAATCAATAGGTATCTCTTGCCGTCTATGCCCAGATGTTCATATTGATTAACTATCTTTATTCGACCAAAAGTTAAATTATAAGGTATCATGGGTCTAAGGAACTCGTCATGATTGCCTGCAATATATACTACTTTAGTATCTCTTTTGGCATGCCCTAGAACACGACGAACCACATTGGTATGGCTTTGGTTCCAACGCCATTTATTCTGCTGTATTTTCCATCCATCTATTATATCCCCTACGAGATATAGTTGGTGGCAGGTATTGTGTTTGAGAAAATTATTGAGAATATCTGCTTTACAGCCCTTGCTGCCAAGGTGCGTGTCACTAATAAAGATACTATTATATGTTCGCTCCATAAAAATATTTACTTGTGCCAACGCAAAAAAATATTACACTTGCTTTACAAAAAATAGGGCCTTTTAGGCCCTATTGCTGGTTACGAGCGTCCGACAACCCTATTTTGTGGTCGTTTAAGCAATAATACTAAGATGATTATCTTCTACGACTCTGTCGTGATTATCGTCATCTTGGTCGTCTTCATCATCCTCTGGATCAGATGCTAACATTTTCTCAATTATTTAAGAAGACCATGGATCGTATTATGTATGTAGTAAAAAGTAGCACATACCCAAGTATGTGATTTGATGTGCGAGCTGATCTTGACCGAACTGATTCCAGAACAATGGCTTTGTCATTTCTTTACAGCCATAGTGAACCTTAATCCAGTCAATATGGTAATGTAATATACCTTCAACAAATGCCAGTAATAATATTAGCGCAGGTGATAGTGGGCTGAAAATAAGGGAGAAAAATAAAAGTGTCACCAGTGTAGACCAAATGTGGTCAAGAGAGTGGCTAATACCAACAGGATCTCGATAGATTCCTTTTCTGACCGTCTGCTGATAAGTCTGAATTACAAAATCTGCGTACCAGTGTTTGATCTGAAAGAGCAGTAATAAGAATAAAGTATCCATATTATTCTAAGGTATTTATATTTAACCTTCGACTAAATACTTTTATGAAAACACTAATCACTGCTGTAATCTTATCAATTTCTAGTTTGGCAACTGCTCAAACTGGTGCTGTATGTGGTGAAGCCAAAGAAATAATTCAATATCTTCAAGATAACTATAAAGAACGTATTATCTGGATAGAGAAGTCAGATCAGGGCGTCAATTATGCTATTTTGGGCAGTGCTGACAGTAAATCATGGTCCATGATCCAAATTAGTGATAGAGTGGCCTGTTTGGTGCTCACAGGTTCAGAATTTATAGTAGTTCCCAGCGGTACCAAAATCAAAACCGTTCAACCAGAATAATTGACATTATTCGAATAAACTGCTATTATAATTATTGTATCTGCAAAGATACGTAAATGAATCAACTGCGTAAAAGGAGAACTTGATGTTACGCTTTTTGAAATTGATTCTAATTTTAGCTGGTGCATTATTAGTGGCCTGGGTGGCCAACTTTGCTATCAACTATAAATTAGACAAATTAAAGACGGCCGGCGTTGTGTCCCCCAGCCAGGTGACGGCCGACTTGCGTGAAAAACAATTAGAATGCCTGGCAAGAAATATTTACTATGAAGCTGCCGGTGAACCCTTCGAAGGTAAGGTTGCTGTGGCACAGGTAACTGTTAATAGAGCAGTAAGTGGACAATTCCCTGGTGACATCTGCAGAGTTGTCTATCAGAAGAATGTCATCTATGATAAGGTTGTATGTCAGTTCAGCTGGTATTGTGAAAATCCCAGCGGATTAAGACCTCGACATAAACCATTGTACGATGAAAGTATGATAGCCGCCAAGAAGGTGTTGCTGGAAGGATTCAGACTACCCAGTCTGGAGCATGCGTTGTATTACCATGCGGATTATGTTAATCCAAAATGGAATCGGGAAAAGGTAGCCAAAATTGGCCGTCATATTTTTTATAAGTGAGAAGTCAAATGAAATATCTTAATGTCGATATAATCGAAGGTCTTATCAAAAGTTTTAAAGAAAATATCACTCATGTCAGTGCAGAAACACTAGGTTGGATGGGAGTGATCTTAGTTAACTTGGCTACTATTCCAACGCTGGTGGCAATTCTTACTGGTCTAACTGAAAAGGTGCCACCAGTAGATCTTGTTCTATTCATGTGGGTAGGTCTGTTTTTATTCTTCGTTAAGGCAGCAATTAGCAAGGACTTGCTTAATATCGTTACCATTGGCTTAGGATTTTTCATCCAGGCGGCATTAATGGCACTGATATTGTTCAAGTGAAGAAGATTGTTTTAAAAACAATTTCAGTGGGCGATGTGGAGGATCCGGACCTCTACGTTGCCCAACCTATTTGGGAATGGCAACAGACTGAACAGGGATCATGGTGTATGGCACACGGCCAAAACCTGATGTTTCATAGAAATATTGATTATGCGGCGTTCGCAAATAAGTACACAATTACAGGGGAATTCACAGATGAAGACCATCTGTATTTTGTACTTCGCTGGGGCGAACCTGTCAAATAATGAATCACTCGGCATATTGGAATTCAAGCAAATTATGTTGGGAATTATGCATAGAAGAAGCACAGGGTGATAGATTTATCAAGGTCATGCGCCATGCAAATACTGCATACAAAATTCTCAAGGAGCAGGGAATTAAATTCGTTGAAGCCAAAATGAATGCCTATAGCACCAGGCCCATGTTATTAATTGCCGATCCTAGTTATTGGGTTAGTAACGAGCAGGATATATTTGACTGGTTAGATGAAACTAGTATAAAATACAATCTAAGTGGTATGATACTTGAGTTCGAAACCCAAGAAGAAAAAATGATGTTTTTATTACGTTGGCAATGAAAGAAATAGAAGAATACACCGCTGGGTGGAGCACAAATGTTGACACTGAATTACTTGGTCGTGGCCTGAATGAGGACACGGTCAGATTGATCAGTGGCAAAAACAATGAACCCGAATGGTTGCTGGCGTGGAGGTTGCAGGCATTAGAGCATCTTAAATCCATGAAAGAACCAGACTGGGCGGAGCTCAAATATGATAGACCGAAGTATGATGAGATCTATTATCACAGTCGTCCCAAGAAGCTGGCCGCGAGTCTTGAGGAGGTCGATCCAGAAATTCTTGCTGATTTTGAACGTCTGGGAATCCCGTTACACGAACGGGCGGCCCTGGCTGGCGTGGCCGTAGATGCTGTATATGACAGCGTTAGTATTGGCACAACATATAAAGAAAAGTTAGCAGAAGAAGGAATTATCTTTTGCAGTTTTAGCGAAGCAGTTCAAGAACATCCTGAACTGGTCAAGGAATATTTAGGATCAGTTGTCCCACAACGTGACAATTGGTTTGCCTGCATTAATAGTGCAGTATTCAGTGATGGTAGTTTTGTTTACATACCACCAGGCAAACGTTGTCCCCTGGAACTTAGTACATATTTTAGAATTAACAGCGCCAACAGTGGACAGTTTGAGCGCACATTAATCATAGCAGACAAGGACAGTTATGTATCTTATTTGGAAGGATGTACGGCACCCAAACGTGACGAGAATCAACTACATGCCGCAGTCGTCGAACTTGTTGCCCTTGACCGGGCTGAAATCAAATATTCAACTGTACAAAACTGGTACCCGGGAGATGAAGAAGGCCGAGGAGGCATCTACAACTTTGTTACCAAGCGCGGCAGGTGTCGTGGTGAACGGAGTCGAATTAGTTGGACTCAGGTGGAAACAGGATCAGCTGTCACCTGGAAGTACCCCAGTTGTATACTCCAAGGTCGTGAATCAGTGGGAGAGTTTTACTCAGTGGCCGTTACCAAGGGCCGCCAACAAGCCGACACTGGTACCAAAATGATTCACATTGGTGAGGGCACCCGCAGTAGAATTATCAGCAAAGGTATCAGTCTGGGACATAGTTCTAACACATATCGTGGTCTAGTACGCATGGCGCCTACTGCTAAGAATGCCCGCAACTTTACACAATGTGATAGCTTGATGATTGGCACAAACAGTCGTGCCAACACTATTCCTTATACAGAAATTTCCAATGAGACAGCACAAATTGAACACGAAGCATCAACAGGTCGTGTCAGCGAAGAAGAATTGTATTATCTAGCAACCAGGGGATTAGATCCAGAGCAAGCGGCCAGTGCCATTGTCAATGGATTCTGTCGTAGCGTATTAAACACATTGCCGTTAGAGTTTGCGGCAGAAGCAAATAAATTATTAAGTGTACAAATGGAAGGAAGCATAGGATGACAAAAGACGAGATTGGACAATTGGTGAAAAATAATGAGGTGGTGCTGTTTATGAAAGGTACGCCACAATTTCCGCAATGCGGATTTAGTCAACGTGCCGTTTCTATTCTACGTGCCAGTGGAGTAGAAAATTTTGAATATAGAAATGTTCTAGAAAACGATGCCCTAAGACAAAATATTAAAGAATTTAGTAGCTGGCCAACAATTCCACAATTATATATTCGTGGTGAATTTATAGGTGGTAGCGATATCATGATGGAAATGTACCAGTCTAGTGAATTGAAAACGCTTCTTGAAAAATAATGCTTAAAATTTCTAATCTAAATGCCAGCATTGGCAATAAGAGTATATTGTCTGATGTCAGTTTACATCTAAAAACATCAGAAGTTTTACTGGTAACAGGACACAACGGCAGTGGTAAGAGTACACTACTGCATGCTATCATGGGTAGACCAGATATAATTGCCACCGGTGATGTTGGTCTAGATGATGTTAATTTATTAGAGTTAGCCTGCCACGAACGTGCAAGACGGGGGGTGTTCATGTTTCACCAAGCACCGCCCACAATAGACGGTGTCAACACAATGACATTGTTGAATGAGATCAATAATCAGCAAGAACAAAAATACAGTAAACGGAATCTAATTGATCTAGCTAAGACATCTTTTAACGGACTTAATCTACCTGAAGACTGGTCTAAACGACAGTTTAATATGGGCGCCAGTGGAGGCGAGCGTAAAAAGAACGAGCTGGTGCATGCGGAATTGTTTAACAGTAAATTGCTTCTATTAGATGAACCAGACAGTGGTCTTGAACAATCTAGCAGAGAACGAATCAAAAGTCTAATAACAAAGAACAGTCAGCGAGGCGGTGTAACATTGTTAGTTACTCATGATAAAGAGTTGCAGCATTTTTACAGAAATAATTCAATTGAGTTGGAAAATGGCAGGATTATTAAACACTAAACGTCTCTGCGAAAACATGGAAAAGATAGACATGTATTTTGCTACCTTTTCTACAGAAGCATTGCAGACCATAGACATAAACATTGTACAGTCGGAAGGTGATTGCAATGCCAAAATCGTCATTGAACCTCTGCCATATACAAAAAGCAAAGTAACAATCAATATATTTGCAGAAGGATCTGCCAAAGTCAATTGTGTATGCAATTTAGTTGTACCCAAAGAAGTTGCAGGTGTAGAAACAGATATACAAATGCGTAGCTGGCCATTTGATCGTGCAAAAATATCTGCCAGACCAGAAATGTTCATAGCCAATAGCGATATAGTTGCATCACATGGTAATGCTCTTGGTTCACTGAGTAAAGAACAGCAATATTATCTATCCACAAGAGGTATAACTAATTACAAAGATGCTGTTAAACACAGCCTACTAGAACATGCGTGAATTATTTCCTTTTTTTAAACAGAATCCTGATATTGTGTATCTAGACAGTGCTGCCACCAGCCAAACTCTTTATACTGTAATAGAAGATTTAAACGATTTCATGATGAATCGCAAAAGTAATGCACATCGCAGTGGTCATAGTATGGGTTCTTGGGTGGATTCAAAATATTTTCATGCCAAGGAACTGATCGGCCAGTGGCTTAATATAAAACAACCAAGTGATCGTATAATCTTCAATAGTGGTGCTACGCAAGGCCTCATGGATGCTGTAATGATGTGTGCCAAGCAATACGCCGGTGGCAATATTTATGTGGGTGTAGATTCACATCATAGCCTATTGTTGCCATTGCAAAAATTAGCCAGAGAAAATCCATGGTGGAGTATCAATTATATAGGTCTGGATACCAGTGGTAAATTGAATCTGTCGGATCTGGAACAACGATTACTAAAAGATGAAGGCGCAAAAATTATAGCGGTAACAGCAGTTAGCAATGTATTGGGTATAGTAAATGACCTAATAAGAATAAAAGATATTGCACATAAAAACAAAGCTACAACTATTATTGATGCTAGTCAAATTATTGGAAAAAGATCACTTGATCTAGAAGGTTTTGATTTCGTTGCCTGGAGTTGGCATAAAATTTATGGGCCCATGGGGCTAGGTTGTCTTGTAATAGATCCCGTGTGGTTGGAGTTTGATCCCGTTAGACCAGGCGGTGGATCAGTAATATCTGTTAATCTGGCAGGCGCCAGCTGGCAAACAACAACTAGCAAATTTGAAAGTGGTACACAAAATCTAGCTGCCATAGTTTGCTTACCTAGATTGATCACTTGGTTAATTAAACATAAGGAAGATCTGGAATCACACGACAGGGCCATGGCGAATTTGGCTTACAGCCATGTGCCACAAACCTGTTTCATAGCGGCTAGTCAACCTGACTCGGGCTTATTATCCATTTTCCCTGCAATGGGTGCGACGGAAGATTATGTCATGATGCTGGATGCCAAAAAAATAATGGTACGCGGTGGCAAATTATGTGCACAGCCACTGATAGATCAAATTACCGGGGACAAATCATTGATACGACTGAGTTGGGGAGTCTATACAATGCCTAGAGAAATAGAAGCATTTTTTGATAGAATATTAGAAATACATGGTAGATTTCAAAAATTTGTTCAGTGAACTATTTGAATTAGATGATGCCATGGACAAATATTCCTGGATTATCGATTATGGTTCTAATTCATCGGCCCTTGGGATACAATATAGAACTGAAGAAAATTTAGTACGTGGGTGCACCAGCCCACTTTGGCTAGCTAAAGAAACTTCTGGGAATATTGCCGCCTGGGGATCTAGCAGTATTGTACATGGTATAGCATGCATGATCTGCGATTGGTACAATAAGGCAACAGAAGATCAACGATCGGGATTTTCATTAAATACCTTAGAATCCTTAGGTCTAGCACCATTGTTGAGCATGGGAAGGCAAAATGGTGTAGCCAATTTGATCGCCAGAATAAAACTATTATGAATAAACAATTAAAAGATAATATTATTGCCAATTTAAAAACTGTATATGATCCGGAAATTCCAGTGAATATCTACGATCTAGGACTTATATACGATTTGGCCGTCAATGACGAAACAGTTAAAATAATTATGACATTAACCAGTGCTTTTTGCCCAAGTGCAGAGGAAATACCAGAAGACGTGCGTCTGCAGGCGGAAAAAGCTGTCGAAGAGTTAAATACTAATAGAACTATATCAGTAGATGTGGTTTTTGATCCTCCCTGGACACCAGAGCGTGTTAGCGAGGAGGCTCGTTTAGAAATGGGAATGTTTGATTATGATCAAGAAAATTCTAGACTGGATCCTTGGTAAGAATGACTCTGCATCCAGTCATCCGTTGGATGGCCCAACCCGTGCTGCACAAGAACGTGCCGAAGCACCTTATAAAGTAGAAGCACCAGTACTGGCACCACTACCAGAAGCACAATCGCTACCTGAAGTAGTTGCACCAGTGGTTGAAATCACACCAGTTACCGTAAAAGCCAAGTATAAAAAGACAGATCTTAATAAGAAAACTAAAAAGGAATTATTGGATCTTGCTGCACAACATGGTCTAGCTGTAAAAGCTCGTATTACTAAAGATGAGCTGGTAAAAATATTAGCCAAGATATGACAATAATAACAATAACTGAGGATGCCAAACAACATATCATATCCATGCTGATGAGGCAGGGATTACTAGCTGTGAAGTTGGGTTTAGCACCTCAGGGTTGTAATGGTTACAAGTATACATGGGAGCCTGTAGGCACAAACATTGCAGATCATGTGATAGAATTAGACGAAGATCACTTTTTAATCTTTAATAAAGATGTGGTACCCTATGTCATTGACAGCATTGTTGAATTACAAACAACAGGTTTTATGGGCAAACAATTAACACTTACTAACCCAAATGTTATGGGCAGTTGTGGTTGTGGGGAAAGTGTCAATTTTAAATGACAGAATCGTTTGACCAAAAAATAAATGCTCTAATAGAAAAAGAGCGTGAAATTTTAAAAAAAATTTCCATAGCCAAAAGGGCCATGGCCAGTCAACAATTGTTGGCACAGTTGCAATTTTTGCTAGAAGAGTGTAGAATGCAACAAGCAGAACTTAGAATGTTAAAATCAGCTGATACTAAAAACAGCAGTTTTGATGATTTTTTGAGTATAGGTTAATGCTAGACAATAAGGCAAATATGTACGTTGAAGAAGAAGATATAATTGAACTGATGTTACAAAATCGTCAGGTGAAGATTCTTCCCAGAAATACAGAATCTTTTGAAAATTTCGATAAAACGTGCAAGACATTTGGGATTAAAAATCCTTTTGAATTATCTACGCCAATGTCTGAATATCTAGATTGGAATATCCCCGATCAGTATAAAAACATAGACGTAAAAGAATATATACATAAACATTTTACAAATTTAGATCAGCCACGCTGGAAACGCATTAATAATGAACTCTTAGAGTTCGAAAAACGAAATCTGCAGGACTTATTACGATTTCTGATCTATTTTGTAGAAACATTGAGACACAATAACATTGTATATGGTGTAGGTCGAGGTAGTAGTGTAGCAAGTTATATGTTATACTTGCTGGGAGTCCATAGAGTGGATAGCTTTAAATTTAATTTGGACATCAAGGAGTTCTTTAAATGAGTAGACATCGCACGGCACGTGGTCGTGAATTTAACATGCAGGCATTTGCATCCAGCCGTGGTACAACTACAGCAGTTGGCAATTCATTCAGAAATGCACAGGGTGACCTTTTAGGACCAGGCGGTAAAGTTATCGCTACTGCACAAGAAATAACGGGTAAAGTCTATGACAATACTCCAAAATCTAGTAAAAAACCAGTAAAGTTAAACCCACTAGAACAAGAAGTTAATAGAAAAGAAGTTATTGGTGCAGACGGTATACCACGTTGGGAAGTAACCTATGCTGACGGCAGCGTAGAAGTGATAGCCAAAAAAACTCCAACTAATAAAGATATTGATTCCAAAACAAGTGGATTTGAACTATGATCGTGAAACCATTACCAGGTAATATTTTTGCTGTTCTACAATTAGGTGAACGTGTTAGCACTAGCGGTATCGTTTTAATGGACGATAACGGTAAAGATAGCGGTATTAGGCCTCGATGGGCCAAGGTCTGGCTGGTAGCAGACGATGTTAAAGATGTCGTACCCGGTCAGTGGATCTTGTGCGAGCATGGACGCTGGACCATGCGTATTACAATCAAACGTGATGATGGATCAGATTTTCAGTTTGTTAAAATCGACTCAAATGGCATCATAGGTGTGCAGGATGATCTTCCTGACGCTGTTCCTGATGTTGACTTATATTAAAAATTCCTGTACAATTTAGCATGGAAACTAAAAACTATCTTTGGGTAGAGAAGTATAGGCCATCTACCATTGACGACTATGTATGGATCGATCAAGGCCAACGGCTCATGGTGGAGGGTTGGATCACTGATAAAAATATCCCACATTTGCTACTGAGCGGCCCACCTGGTACAGGAAAAACTACTCTGGCACGTGTATTATGCAACGAGCTTAAAGTAGAAAAAGCAGACATCATGTTCATCAATGCCAGTCACGAAACTGGTGTTGAAAATTTACGAGACAAGGTTGGTAACTTCTGTCGTAGTATGTCATTTGGTGATTTTAGGGTTATTATCCTGGATGAGGCAGACTATCTAAGTCCCAACGCCCAGGGCGTATTACGCGGCATGCTGGAACAGTATAGTAATGTGGCACGTTTCATTCTAACCTGCAATATGCCACACAAGGTTATGCCAGCATTGCACAGCAGATGTCAGGGATTTAGTTTTAACCAATTGAGTGAGAAAGAATTCATTGCCAGAGTTGGTAAAATTCTTGATCAAGAAGGTGTAACTATCGCCACAGAAGAAGATGTACAACAATTGCAGACTTTTTGTAAAGGCATGTATCCTGACCTGCGTAAGGCTATCAACACCGCACAGCAATACAGCAAATCAGGTAAACTAGTTCTTCCTAGGGCAGGAGAAGGCACAGATTCCAGTGACTGGAAGCTAGAAGCTGTGGCCCTAATACAAAATAGCAGGGTACGCCAGGCACGTGATCTTATCTGCAAACGTATTGGTCTAGAGGAATATGAGGAGGCATTCAAATTTCTCTATCGCAATCTTGAATTTTGGGGTGACGACGAAGATGTCCAGGACCGTGCCATTGTAATCATTAAAGATGGCATGGTTAACCACAGTTTGTGTGCAGATCCAGAAATAAATCTATCTGCTACAATGGTTAGACTGGACAGATTGCGCCGCGGATTAGAATAATGTAACGCATGACCTTGCTACTATTCT
>OGWG01000005.1_pt1 | contig 39209 bp, 51 predicted proteins | sample 1575911 | NCBI WGS metagenome assembly OGWG01 (sample SAMN07581534, study PRJEB24739) | freshwater metagenome
GGGGTTCAGGTCATTTCAAACGAAACAAATCTACAATAACAAGTAGCAACGATACAGCGATCAATATGCTTAATTTAATCGACTACTTGTATGGCCAAAAAAGACGAACCAATTAACGACTTTCATAGATCGTTACAACTGTTAGCTAAAAAACTAACTTTTGAAGAATATACTCTTGTTGCAGGAACAATGTTCCAATTGCATGCAGGAATGACTTTTGGGTATAAAAAGATTTTTGATCCACAAATACTTCCGGACATAAGTTACATTTGGCAGATACATCACAAAAAAGCCTTTGAAAACAAGGCCAAAATACTAAAATTAAAAGTCGTTAGGGGTGGTAAAGATGTTAAACACTAACTACAATAGGGTTATGGATTTAATGGATCGAGTAACAACAATTGATAGAGCCCAGTGGTCTGGACACGAAATAACTAATCTGTTATCGGGCGTTCATGAAGACTTGGAACATTACATTAAAATCAAAGCCCCAAAGGAAGTAGTATTATATTATCGTGACTTACTCGCTTACCTTATTAAAACTTATGGGCACTGAATTCGCAGAGATCACTCTCAAAACTGATAAGATATTACCTGAACAAAAACTATGGCGTGGTGTATTGTTTAATGCACTTGAAGACACGATGCTTGGCGCATCTGATCGTAAATCTAGTATTTTTAAAATAGATGCTCATAATTGGATAATTAATAAAACTGATGACTTTGAAAAAATATGTTATTGGGGTGGATATGATCCTGATAATGTTAAAGAAAAATATTCTGCAGCAGTGCTTAAAGGTGATATTAAATTTAACTGCAAACAAATAGCCTGGGCAAAGTATTACAAACAATATTTAATTTATAAAAGATCAACTGATTTTGATTCAAAAAAATATCATAGAAATAGGCTAGAATGGCTTAGAAGTGAGGTAAAAGAGGCTACAACAGCTCTTATTTCAATGGTAATTATTTCTGCTATAGCTTGATCCCACCACGCTGAACAAGCATAATTCCTTCGCCAACAAAGGAGATCTTATGGCGAAAAAGAAAGAAACAATCCAAGACATCTTAGATAGGATCAATGAAGACATTGAAACTATCCGTGAGAAAGTCGAAGAATTAGAATCTGAAAACGAATCAGATTTTGATGACGAAGACGAAGAGTAGTGGATTAAAGATAGCCAGAATTAAAAACTCTGGCTATCCAACAAGAGTATGAATATGAGTTAAATATTCACTCACTATTTAATAATATTTAATTAATTTGTCAATGGATTTAGACTAGCCCCACACAATTGGTAAAGTGAGGCTAGTGCATAGTTTAACCCAACTATGAAGGTTTAAGAGAGCAAAAGACCAGATAAGGAAATGAAGTTTAACCTTATCCTTAAGGTCCATGTAGCGTGTTTCGAGTGATATGTCAAAAGAAAAATGTTACACGATCCAACCGTGTAATACCCGTAGTGTGCGGGTAATGTGTGACTTTTTTGCAACAGTGCTTCTACTCCCCCTGACGAGAAGTGCAAGGATAACGAGCCACGGAACACGGATCACGGTGCTTCTACTCCCCCTGACGAGAAAATTGATCGTTTTATGCGGTTTTTCCCAGAACTCTCCTACAAAGCACCTCCTTAGAAAAAAAAATTTAAAAAAAAATTTGTATAGGACCAGAATTTTGGGAGAACTGGGAATAATGAGTAATACCAAGGGTTATTTACTCCCAGTTGTCCCAGTTGTCCCAGTTCAAAAATTAAGTAATTGATTTATATATCTTTTTTAGTACCCTAAATTACTAAACTATTGATTTATAATCATTATTTTCTCCCTTGATGCTAAAAAATAGAAATTCTTGATATGATATTTATTTCTAAGTAACTACATTGTAGTATAATGCAGATGACTAGAAAACCAAATCAATTAAAAACTGTTAGTGAATTAACTCCAAAACAAAGATTGTTTGTTGATTACTATGTGGACAATTATGGTAAGACAACTAAAGTTGAGGCGGCGTTACATGCTGGATATACCAGCAAGTCTAAATATGGACCAACAGAAACAGCTAGTCGTTTATTAAATCCAGATTTAAATCCTCATGTTGTAAGATATTTTGAAAAACGATATGCACAAGAATTAGCAATACGTGAAAAAGATAAACTTCGTATTTATAAAAGATTTGAAAATTTAAGTAAAAAGGCTGAAGAAAAAAATCAGTTTGCAGCGGCGATTAATGCAGAATTCCGAGCAGGGCAGATGGCAGGTCATTTCGTAGATAACAAAGTTATTACCCATCTCGGTTTAGAAGGGATGTCCCGTGAACAACTTGAACGTAGGCTTGAAGAGCTTGAAAATAAAATCGAATCTTCAAGAAACATCATTGACGTCACGCCAGAAACAATTACTGAAAAGTCCTGATTGGAAGGACTTCATAATTGTTTTTAACGAGATACATAACACACCTAAGCTATCGACAAATGTTGGTATAGTTAGTATTAAGATTAAATAATGCTTTTTGAAAACAGACATCAAATTAAAAACCCATTAGTTACAGTTTTATGGGTAGACATAACTTCAGATTCAAATTGGAAAGAGCCTAAAGACTTTGATAAAGAAACTTTACCTGTTTGTGTATCAACAGGTTATATGTGGTCAAAAAATAATAACTTTGTAAAGTTATTTGCTGATTACTCTTTAAAAGATAATGGGGAAATAGATGATTTGGGTAATACAACAATCATTCCAACTTCAGTAATAATTAAAATTATTGATCCGATAAAATATGGCAAAGACCAACGAAGCAAAGCTTTGGTTAAGAATAAAAAATCTAAAGATTAAAGGTCACTTTACTCGCATAGAATCTAGTACTTTAAATGGAATTCCTGATGTAAATGCTTGCCATTCTGGCGCTGAATATTGGCTCGAACTTAAATCAAATGATCTCAAGGATTGTGGCTTATCGAAGTGGCAAATCAACTGGCATTATGATCGTATCAAAGCTGGTGGCTTCGTGTTTATCTTGAATAAGACCCTTGTTCCGAGAGCCTTGAAACTTTTGAGGTTGAACCTCGTATCTCGTGCCACGGACCTCGTAACCTCGTTCCCTGATACTGAAGACGGGCTCAGGACCATCCTGGAGCATGCAGCCTCCCTGGTGCGTGAAGCTCGTACCTCGTAGCTCGTTTCTCGTATATATCTTCTTGATAAATGCTAATCTCTTCAGGCAGCCAGCTCCCCGCAGCGTGATCCACGGATCTCGTTAAAGCTCGTTTAATTTACTGGATATTATGATGTTAGAAGATCAGGACGCTGGAAGGTAGCAAGATCCGTGAAGCTGGGTTATAATTCATTTGGGGACAAGGTGTTTATCATTTTCCTTTCTTACTTGTCCCCCTAATCTCGTACCTCGCATCAGAACAGTTCTTTGACACAGTCTTCTAGACTCACGGCTCAGGATCCCTGCGGAGCTGAGTGAAAAATATTTTTGCAAATAGCTCTTGACTTCTTGGTCGAAGCGTCTTATGTCGATGGGAGATTAATTCGAAGCCGAAAGGTAGAAGGCGTGCGATAAGTGGCGAAAGCGAAAGCTGGGAACCGATGCACGATAATCGAGGCAGGGAAACACGGTCTTGTAAATTGGCTAGCCATTCCCTGCCGTTAACAACAACAGGAGAAACAAATGAAGAAGTACAAAGTAAAGATCAATTGGGGTCAGGCAAAAGATTCTGTTAAAACATACGAGTTTGATACAGAGAAAGAAATAAATGCATTTCTTTTTGGTGTAGATGAATCGAATGGGTGGCTTAGTTATGATATCGCCATATATCCAGAAGGGAAGGCTGCATGAAAAATAAAAACAAACTTTTTGTATATGATATACCCGCAACTATGCAGTATAAGATCTATGCAAAAAATAAAAGGAAGGCTAAACAAATGTTAATAGAACAAGCTGGTTATGAAATAACTGGTGAACCAATTTTTCTTGAGGATGACTTTAGAAAAGCTGAACCACTTGAGGTATGATTGCCATCTTAATCTTTTGGCATGCGCCACTGATGTGCCTCTTTCTGGCCACGCTGCTGTGGCCGCAGAAGATGTGGTACGTGTGGGCTGCATCGTTGTTCTTCGCCGTGAAGCTTGTGGCATGAATCTCGGACCTCGTTGACACAGACGCTGCCTCCCGGGCATCTAATCTTTCAGGCAGCAGGCTCCCGAGGAGCTGGTGGAAGCTCGTGGCTCGTGGACAGATGTGGGTGTTGATGTTCAACTTAAACTAGAAATCTGGGACGGGTGGCAGGTCATTCCGACTTCAACTTGCAAATCCTTGTGCCTTATAGAAAGACTTTTTTACAACTAAATAGTGAAAATAGTCGCTTGACATCATTTAGCGAATATCCTATCTCTATGGGATAACTAACAATAGGAGAAAATATGGGCTTTGACTTATACGGAGTAAATCCAAAAATCAAAGAGGGTACGAAGAAACCAGAAGAGATAGATTGGAAAACTTCAACCCAAGAAGAGAAAGAAGAATACTTTAAAGCCGTTGATGAGTTTGAAAGTATTAATCGAGGTGTGTACTTTAGAAATAATGTTTGGTGGTGGAGACGACTTGCCGACTATATTTTAGAGCATACCAAATGCGTAGACAAAGAGGACTTTGAAAAGTGGCAAGAGAACGGTGGTCACGAGGTAGACGAGGAGACAGCTATTCAAATAGCTAATCAACTTGAATATCTTTTGAACACAGGTCACGCAACAAAGTACAAGCAAGAGATAGATGACGAAATAAAAAAAGCAGAGGAACACAACAACAAAGTTGAAAAGATGTTGTCGGAACTGCGTTTAGAGGTTGCCAAAATTGTTGGCAAAGAAAAAGCTGAACACATGGCACCCAGAGACTACCCAGAGCCGTTAAATAAAAAATGGTGGGAAATCACTAATCAAACGGACTACCGAGCAAACTATCCATTTAGTATTGATAATGTTAAAGAGTTCATAGAGTTCGCCAGAAATTCTGGGGGCTTTAGAATTTGCTGAACATTCAAACCACAAGGGCGAGTTAATTCTCGCCCTCGTTGGCACGGACACAAGAACAAAGTTTTATTAAACATAGACACAGGACGGCACGGGGGGAACTGGTGTTGTCAAGTAAAATAAATTTATTTTAAGTCTTGTAATCTTATCGATATGGGATTATATGTAGTGAAACAAACAACAGGAGTAATCAAATGACAAACAAAGTAGTAAAACTAAAACAATCTACTAAAGTTAGTAAAGATGAAAAAAAGTTTTTGCTTAACTATGGTATGATGAAAGAAACCATCAAAGGTTATAAAAAACAAATGGAGTTAATGACACCAGAAATCGCAGGGCTATTCGAGAGAGTTAAATCGAATTTAATTGTGCTTGTGGATATGGACAACGACTTCGAGGGTTTTGCTCAAAAAATAAATCGTAAGATGAAACGATTTGATGTGTCGAGATTCAAAGAAGAGAATACAGAAATGTATGAAAAATATTTAGTTGATAGCGAATCAACTGAATACAAAGTTGAATACAAATTAGCTAACAAGGCATAGTTATCTAATACAACCTACACTAGAAACCTAGTTATGTAGCTAGTGTAGGTTTTTTATTTATATGAGTTGGTTTTTAATATTTTTAATTTTATTCTTTTTTATACTTGCAATAAAAAAATAAATCTTTATAAGTTTAATTATAACAAACAACAGGAGTAAATATGCCAAACAATCTAATACAATTTGTAAAGAATAGTCTTGCGACTAATTCAAATACAAATCAAATTGAACAGGCGAGTGCCAATGCACTTGATACAAAGTTGAACTATCAATTTATGTACAAGCAGTTGGAAAGTGCAGTCGAGGAAATACTAATCAAGTACCCTAACGATCCAATCGTTGCTGAACTTCGAACTAATCTAATCCGCAATCTAAAACCTATCCTTACATTACTACAAGCAGAACAGGAGTAATAACTCTTGTCTTAATCTAGGGCTATTCAATAGCCCTAGATATATCTATATATATCTACATACTACCAGCATCACTACCAGCAACCTTCTCCCAGCAGAAGTCAGGTGAGATCTATGGGGCGTGGTCGTTGAGGCTCTACATATAGGGGCACTAATCAATCTACATACTACAAATGGGGGCAACGCACAGCTTTAAGTTGCAAAGTAGGTCGGGCACCTTTAGACGAGTTGAATACATACATAGACCTAAAATTATTTATAGTTTATATTAAAGGGGACCCATGGATAAATCGCTATATACAACTGAACGTCTTCGTGAAGAAGTAGAAAAAAAATGGTTGAGTCACATAAAGTTGTGCCAGGATAATTTTTTATATTTTGTGCAGGAGGTGTGGCCTGATTTTATTTGTCGCAAAGAAAAGGACCCAAAGAAATGGGGGCACCATCAAATTATTGCAAATCAATTTACTAGTATAGCTAGTCAAAAAAAAGGGAGGCTCATTATAAATATGCCTCCACGACATACTAAATCTGAATTTGCTTCCTATCTTTTTCCTGCTTGGATGATAGGGAAGTTCCCTAAGATGAAAATTATGCAAGTGTCTCACAACGCAGAACTTGCAGTAAGGTTTGGTAGTAAGGTTCGTAACTTAATGGAACAAGCAGAATACAAACAAATATTTGGTGATGTAAAATTAAAAGAAGACTCTAAAGCAAAAGGACGTTGGGAAACAAATCATGGTGGTGAATATTACGCTGCCGGTGTTGGAGGATCCATTACAGGACGAGGCGCGGATTTATTAATCATAGACGATCCACACACGGAACAAGATGCTATGTCTGATATGGCCATGGATCGTGCATACGAATGGTATAACTCTGGACCAAGACAACGTTTACAACCAGGAGGCTCAATCTTAGTTGTTATGACAAGATGGGCAGAAGATGATTTGACTGGAAGATTAATCAAGGCTCAAAAGGAACCTAAAGCAGATAAGTGGAAATTAATTTCTTTTCCTGCAATATTAAAATCTGGAAAACCTGTATGGCCAGAATATTGGGAACTAGAAGAATTAGAAAAAGTTAAAGCATCTTTACCTTCAAGAAACTGGTCAGCACAATATATGCAAGAACCTACATCTGAAGAAGGTGCAATTATAAAACGAGAATGGTGGAGAGTGTGGAAGAAAAAAGGAATTCCAAATCTTTCTCATGTCATACAAAGCTATGATACTGCATTTAGTGCAAAAGAAACTGCAGACTATTCTGCTATAACAACATGGGGTGTATTTTATCCTCATGAAGATAAAGGAGCTTGTTTAATTTTATTAGATGCACTTAAAGGTAAATATGACTTTCCAGAATTAAAAGCAGTTGCATTTGAACAATATAGATACTGGGAACCAGAGACAGTAATCATAGAAGCTAAAGCATCAGGACAACCTTTATCTCAAGAGTTTAGAAGAATGGGTATTCCAGTTGTAGATTTCATGCCATCTAAAGGTAGAGATAAACATGTAAGGGTAAATGCTTGTGCTCCAGTATTTGAATCTGGTTCTATTTGGTATCCAGAAGATTTACATTATGCCTTAGAAGTTATTGAAGAATGTGCAGCATTTCCAAATGGTGCAAATGATGACTATGTCGATAGTACAACTCAAGCAGTTCTAAGATATCGTCAAGGTAATTATATTGAGACATTATCAGATTGGAAAGATCCTATGGATAGAATACCAAAAGAATACAAATACTATTGATGAGTAATTTAGAAAGGAGATTAACTCATTATAAAAGTTTTAATGTTAAGTTTGATAATGTTTTAGATATTGGTGCATTTAAAGGTGAATGGACTAAAACATTTAAAAAGTATTTTCCTGAATCAAATGTATTAATGATTGAAGCCAATGAAGATCATGAAGAAGATCTTAAAAAAGTTGGTGAATATAAAATAGCTTTACTTGGTGAAGAAGATGGTAAGGAAGTTGATTATTATAAAGCTGTTGGAAAAATACAAACAGGAAACAGTATCTACAAAGAAGAAACAACTACTGAATTTAAACCAGTTAAAAAGAAAACAATAAGATTACCAACCTTGATAGGAGTAAATAAATCTTATGATTTAATTAAAATGGATGTTCAGGGATCTGAATTAGACATTATCAAAGGTGCTTTACCTATAATAAATAATACAACTTTATTACTTTTAGAGGTTAATTTATACCAATATAACAAAGGAGCTCCATTAATTGCAGATGTTATGGCTTACCTTACTAAGTTAGGCTTCAAACTTGTGGACGTAGTAGACCTATTGTATAATCAGGACAATGGGTATCTATTACAAATAGATGCTTTGTTCAAAAAAAATTAGGAGATATTATGTTATCATCAAAACAAAAAAAGATCGCTTCTAAAGCAGGTGATCCAAATAAAATAGACGCCAAAGATTTTGCAGTACTTAAAGCTGAAAAAGCTAAAGGTAGAGGCATGGGCTTACAAGATGAAAAATTAGAACCAGGAAAAGAATATATGAAAAAAGGTGGAATGACTAAAGGTCAAAAGAAAGTTGGCAAAGTCATGAGAGAATTTAAAGCTGGTAAGTTACACTCTGGTAAATCTAAAAAGATTGTTAGGAATCCAAAACAAGCTATTGCAATTGCTTTATCTGAAGCAGGTATGTCTAAAAAACCTATGAAAGCGGAAACAGGAGATTTTGTAGGTGCAGAAGGATTAAGTGAAAGTAATATTAAAGAAGTTACGAAACCTCTTCCTATGTTAGAAGAACAAAGAAAAACTTCAATGATAGAAAAAGCAAAAAATATTATTAAAAAATTAAATTCACCTGAAGTTAGAAAATCAATGGGTACTGGTGGTTCAAAACCTATGTTTAAACAAGGTGGATCAGTACAAGCGCGTGGAGTTAAATTAGCTAGGACAAGACCAACTAAATTATATTAATGGTTAATAAAACAAATAAAAAACCTACTCATCTTACACGTAAGGATGTTGAACCAGATCCTTATTTAAGTCGTAATGAATTCAAACCAGAATTTTATAGTCAACCAGGTAAACGCCCTATTACTGCTGAAACAATGTATGGTAAAGGAACTAAAAGAATTCTAGAACAAGAAGAAATATCTCCAGATGATCAAATGTTTAGATATAAAAAAGGTGGTGTTGCTGCATTAGATGAATCTGATGTTCATGAAACTAAAGAATCTAAAAAACAAGAAGCTAGAGAAACAAGACTTGAGAAAAAAGGTTATGTAGAAACTAAGACTGGTAAAATGAAAAAACCTAAAAAAGCATTTATGGGTTTAGCTGTTGAAGCTTTAAACAAATCTAATTTTCAAGGTGCGGGAGCCATTGGACTTGGAGCAGATAAACTTTTAAAAAATTCTGAAACAGCAAGAAACATTACTAGCAATCTTGGTATAGGTGGTAAAATGTTAAGCAGCTACTATAGTGATTTAGCTGGAAACAAAACACCACAACAAAATACACCACCAGTAAAAGCTTATACAGGAAAAGCTATTAGACAACCTACTGAAACAAATAATGAATTTAAAATTAGACATGAATATCATTCATTATTTAAAGGACCACAAAAAGGTAAACGTGGTAAAATGATTAAAAAATATAGATCAGGAGATGAAGTTCAAGGACCACCAGAAAAAGAAGGATATGCTATTGAACCTCAAATAAGAGGAGCTACTTCATTTGATAATGTTACTGAAAAGAAAACTAAAGGAGCAAGTTTATATTTACACACACCTGGTTATGGAAGACTTGGTGTTCATTACGATAAAGATACCGATGTAAATCCAGATGATTCATTTAATACAAAAAGAAAATCTGTAAGTTATGATCTTCAAAAAGACATTGGTCCAGGAACACTTACTGTTGGAACTTCTTTAGGAAAATCTGAAAATAAATATAGAGAAGGCAAAACTAAACAAGGAACGATTTCTTACACTATACCCATTGGAAAATCAAAAGGTGGATTATTAAAACAAGGTAAACCAAAAGTAGCAATAAAAGGTTGGAAGTAATGGCTCTGTTCTCGGGGATGATTAGACAAATTATGGATCAAATTGCAGGACTTCAATCTAGAAGCGATTTACCATCACAATGGAAAAATTTAAATTTAACATCTAAAGCACAACCATCATCAACGCAACAACAAACACCAAGTGTTGAAGTTATGGATGCAAGTAAAGTTAAAACAATGAAATCGGGCGGATCTGTAATGGCTCGAGGTGTAAAGTTAGCAAGACATAAACCAACAAAATTATACTAATGGCTGAAGTAAACATCTTTTCTTTTGAAGAAGGTGTCCCAGCTAAAGAGACCCCTGATCCGTTATCCAAGAAGACGGAAGACTTCACTAAACCCTATGAGCCGAGTCCCGTGGGTGGAATACTCGCGATCGGTGGTGCAACTGCCGCTGGAGTTGCTGCTTCTAAATTACCGTGGGCCAAGTACATTGGTAACATAAAAAAATTAACTACACCGGTGCTTAAAGATACAGCACCCATTACTCAAGAAACACGGATCACGGAACCCGTGCTTGATCGTGTAGATGAAATATTAACGGTTGTTCCAACAAAATTAGAAAGAACACAAGAAACAGTGAACAGTTCAAATGTTCAAATGCAAAAGTATTTGGAAACAATTGATAAAGCTAAAACTGAAAGCGTTAAAGCTCCACTTACTATGGGGGATGAGAATAGAAGATTTGGTTCTGCACTTTATGATTTCTTTGCACAGTATCCAGCTAAAAAACCATTACCTGCAGATGAGTGGGTAAAGATACTTTCTGATTTTAATAGATTGTCTAATTTTAAATCACCAAACCCTGCAATGAATAAAGTTAGAATGTCTATTACAAAGGAAGAGTTATTTGACACAAACATTGCAAACTTTGACAAAGCTGGAAATTTAATTGGTGGATATTTAAAAACAGCTAAAGACCAAGGATTACAAGTAACTAAAACTGATTTAATGGAAATGGTTAAAAAGTCACCAGCTGTTAATTTAAAGATTAGAAGATTTAAATGGCAAGGAGATTTAGACCAAGAAGCTGCTCGTCTTGCAGATGAGATAGAAAATATAATTTTAAAAAATCAAAAGACATTAGGTGATTTAGTTACTGCAAATCCTAATGGACCTGCTGCTAATCAATACCGAGCAACCATGACACAATTACAAGATGAAAGAATGGGCTTATTTAGAACTAAGGTTGGAGCTAACGAAGTATTAAAAGGTTTTGAAAGAGGAGAAAAAAGTGGTGTTGGAAAATTATTTAAAGAAAATATAGATGCATTAAAAAAACTTCAACTATCAGCTGAAAGAGCAAATATAAAGTTAGATTTTCCAATTGATGAGTTAGTTAGTAAGAATGCAGTTATTACCAGAAAAATTAATTCTCAATTAACTCAAGATTTAAATCCAAGATATGGAAGTCAAAGAGATTATAGAATTACTAGTCCAGAAGAATACATAGAAGATGTTGCATATTTCCCTGGTAATATTCCTTTTGGTAAAAATGTTAGAGCTGGATCTGATTTTTCAAGACACTATGACAAAGTAAATAATGAACCATTCGATAATCAATTGTATCACGTGCGTTATGGCAAAAGATCATTAGAAGGAAATCCAAATCAAAAAGTTTATGCTATTGATGAAATACAATCCGATGTTCAGCAAGCAGCATTTGATATAGATAAAAGCAGACAAAAAGTTAGAAATCCATTTAACACGGAACAAGAGTTTGCTAGCGCTAATTTTACATTACAGAAATTAAAAGACAAAATGGATGCTATTGCTAAAAAAGGTGTGCAGATGTCTGAAAAAGAAAAGTTTGAATTTTATAAAACTGCACAAGAGTTTGATGAATTAAGAAAAAAAACATTAAACATTAGTAATTTATCTGCAAGAAGTAGAAGTGATCAAGATGTAGTACCTTTTATGCCTTTGTTTGATAGATCTTCATGGGGAGATCATGCACTTAAACATGTTCTTAAATCTGCTGCAGAGAACAATGTAGAATGGGTTGCAATAAATCCAGTTGAAAGATTGCATGCGCTTAAGAGAGATCCAAAATTAGGTGACTTTGAATTTTATGGAACAGCAACTGGTAAAACAGGAATACAAGGATTTAAGGTTAGTAAAAATGGAGATACATTTCAAACAAACACTAAAGGAACAGCAGTTATTCCTGAGCGTATGAAAAAATTAGCAGAACAATACAACTCTGAAGCTAAAACAATTCGTATATCTAAATCAGATCCTGAGAAACCATTCAAAGTTGTTAGAGATTTTGATAAGGAAAGATCTACTAGAGTTAAACAATTAAAGTTATCAGAACCTACAGAACATATAGCTTCTTTCAAAACTGAAGAAGAAGCGTTAAATTATAAAAACATTTATGGTGGCTATCAAGATAAAGTTGTTAAAATGGAACCTAACGATCCAAGAAACTACTATGAGGCTTTTGCTATAAAAGTAACTCCAGAGATGAAAGGAACCCCTTTTAAACTGTATAAAAAAGAGGGTGGTCTAGTAGTAAATATATTTGCATGATAATATTATCTTTGCTATAACAAAGATTACCCATGGCTGAAATAGATAATAATACCCCAATACAAGAAGATATTGTTGAAGAAAAAGAAGTTGATATTGAGATAGAATCTCCAACAGACGAAATGGAAGTCGAAGAAGAGACTCCAGAATCACCAGAAGATTTTTATAAGAATTTAGCCGAAGACATGGATGACCGTGTGTTAGCTAGAATGGCTAATGCATTAGTACAAGATTACCGACAAGACAAGGTTTCAAGAGAAGATTGGGAACAGACGTACACACAAGGTCTAGATTTACTAGGATTTAAATATCAAGATCAAACTAGACCCTTCCAAGGTGCAAGTGGTGTAACTCATCCATTACTTGCAGAATCAGTTACACAATTTCAAGCACAAGCTTATAAAGAATTATTACCACCTGAAGGACCTGTAAGAACACAGATTGTTGGTGCTGCAACCCCAGAGATTGAACAACAAGCAGAACGAGTTCAAGACTTTATGAACTACATGCTTATGGAAAAAATGGAAGAATACACTCCAGAGTTTGACCAATTGTTATTTTATTTACCAATATCTGGTTCTACATTTAAAAAAATCTATTATGATGAAATTATGCAAAGAGCAGTTGCTAAATTTATACCTGCTCAAGATTTAGTTGTACCATATTATGCAACAGATTTAAAAGATTGTGAAAGAATTACTCATATTATTAAAATGAGTGACAATGAAGTCTTAAAAAAACAAAAAGCAGGATTTTATAGAGACGTAGAGTTAGCAGTTAAAAAGCCAGAGGAAAGTAGTTTAAAACAAAAATTAGATGATATTGAAGGAGTTAAACCATCAGGTGACAAAGAGTTTCAACATAACATATTAGAGATGCATGTTGATTTAGATTTATCTGAATTTGAAAATACAACATCAGAAAACAAAGATAGAAACATTAAAGTTCCTTACATTGTATCTATTGATGAAGGTTCACAAGAAATTTTATCTATCTACAGAAACTATTCACCAGATGATGAATTAAAAACTAGAAAAGAATATTTTGTACATTATAAATTTTTACCAGGTTTAGGATTCTACGGATTTGGATTAATTCATATGATTGGTGGATTATCTAGAACAGCTACATCTGCATTACGACAATTGTTGGATGCAGGAACTCTTGCTAACTTACCAGCTGGATTTAAGTCACGAGGAATCAGAATTCGTGATGATGATCAACCTTTTCAACCAGGAGAATTCAGAGATGTTGATGCACCAGGCGGAAATATTAAAGATCAATTTCAAATTTTACCTTTTAAAGAGCCAAGTCCAACTTTATTTCAGCTTTTAGGCTTTGTTGTTAATGCAGGACAACGTTTTGCATCAATTGCAGACATGCAATTGGGTGAAGATGTTGCAAACAGAGCTGTTGGAACGACAATTGCACTACTAGAAAGAGGTTCTAGAGTGATGTCAGCGATACATAAACGAATTTATTACACTATGAAGCAAGAATTTAAGCTTCTAGCAGGAGTTTTTTCAGATTATTTACCTCCAATTTACCCTTATGCTGTTTATGGAGCAGATAGATTGGTAAAAGTTCAAGATTTTGACGATAGAGTTGATGTAATTCCAGTTGCAGATCCAAATATTTTCTCAATGGCACAAAGATTTACACTTGCACAGACACAATTACAGATTGCACAGACAAATCCACAAATGCATGACTTAAGAGAAGCATATAGACGAGTTTATGAAGCAATTGGAGTAAGACAAATTGATTTATTAATGCCTCCCCCAGTGCAACCACAACCTCAAGACCCTGCAGTAGAGAATTCTAGAGCATTAAAAATGGAATTATTAAATGTATTCCCTGATCAAAATCATGATTCGCATATTACTGCGCATGCTTCATTCATGCAAAGTAGAATGGTACAAGTAAATCCAATGGTCTATGCTTTATTACAAGGTCATATATCAGATCATATTTCCTACAAAGCACAAGGTGAAGTCGGAGCAATAATTGCTGAATCAGAAGAAATGGCAATGATGGCACAACAAGATCCTGCTGGTTTCCAAATACAATTCAACGCTATGGTTGCAAAAAGAGTTGCCGAATTAACCGCTGAATTAATTCAAGCTGAAGGTGGATCACAGCAAGTTGATCCATTAGTGGCTTTAAAACAAAGAGAACTAGATCTTAAAGCTATGGATATTCAAAGACGTGCTCAAGAGAACCAACAAGATATGGTTAGAAAAGAAACTGAACTTGAAGAAAGAATTGATATTGAAAGATTAAAGTTAGAAAATCAAGAAGAACAAGCTAAAGAAAGAATGAAGGTTGCTCAGGATAAGTTAAAACTTCAAGAACAGGCATTAAGGGTTAAGCAAAATGAACCGCCTAAAAAAGGTTAAACTTCCAGGTAAACGATTTGGTCCACCACCATTAAAAGGACCTAGTTCTCAAGGTTTAAAGTTAAAAAAACTTAAAAAATTATAATGTCAGCAGCAACAGGTTTAGCAAAATTTAAAGAAATTTTTTTTAAAGCTAATAAAATAAACCCAGAAGAAGTTCAAACAGCAGAAACACTTTTAAAAGATACTTTTAAACTAGCTGATAGACAAAAATTATCAAAAAATCCAGAAAATTTATTAAGCTATATAGATGAACTTCCAAAGGACAAAGACATATATTTATCTTCTTCAAAAATAAAAGATAAAGAAATAGATTTAGATAAATTTACAGAAAATTTATATGAAAATCTTCAAGATAGCAAAGGTTATTTAAATCCAGGTACTCTTACAACAGGTTATTTAAGACAGGTATCTAAAGCTTATAATTTAGAAAAAGCATATGCAGAACAAGATGCAGCAGCTAAAAGTAAAGTTTTAAGTTATTTTACAAGAAGACCAGAAGTTTTTGAAAAAGATTTTAAAGGTATAAAAAGTTTAAATTTACTTTCTGATGAAACTATTAAAAAATTTAAACCATTATATGAATTTTATAATACAGAAACTAAAGTTAAAAATCCATCAACTCAAGCAATTTTAGAAAATATAATTACAAAACAATATCCAGCTAAAAACTTTTATGAATCAATGAAAGCTTTTAAAGCTAATAACCCAGGAGTAAATTCAGAATTTGATTTTTTAATTAAAAATAAAAAAGAAATAGACAATTTATCTGAATCTTTTTTTAATAAAAAACCTATAAATGTTATTCAAGATAATATTAGACACTTAATTTATTCAAGTAAAATATTTAATAAAAAACAAAGACAATCTTTAATGTCTGAACAAGGAAAAAAGACTGTATTTACAAAAATGAATGAACCTGAAGTTAGTGCTCCTCAACTTGTAGTACGTGATACTACAAAATTAGTACAAAAATACGCACCAGAAACAATTATTGATCCTAGATCTTCTTTAGGTTTTTATCAAAGAGGTATGAGAAGCGAATTAGAGGGAAGCTATTTACCAGGATTAACTCCAAAAGGAACTTTAGTAAAATCTCCAGCAGAACAATATAATATTCATCACCCTGTAAACAAAGTTAGTTTAGTTGAATTTCAAAAATATAATTTGTTGGGAAATTTGTTACCTCAAACATTAAAATATCCTAATTTAATGGTTTTATCAAAAATGACCAACGAAACATTAAAAGGATTTGAATCCTATAGTAATACAATTTTAAGACAAATTTTAAAAGATTACAAAGCATATAAAAAAATTACAAATAAACAATCAGATGAAGCTTTGACTCTTTTAAATAGAATTGAAGCAAACAATGCTAAATTTAAACAAATAGAATTAACAATTCCTGAAAATTATAGATTTACTTATAACCCTCTTGTTAAAAAAAGAAATAAATTAGAATTTAAACCTCTTAAACAACCTATAAGAGAATTTGTAGGACCAAATCCTGAAGTTGCATTTCAAACAGGTTTAATAAAAGGATTAGAAAGGGAAGGTATATCAAAAAAAAAGTTGCTTAATGCTACAGATAAGGTATACAAATTATTATTAGATGAATTAAAAAGAGGTAAATTTAAAAAAACGCAGTTATTACCATCTGAACAACTAAAATTAAAAAAAGGGGGAATCGTTGGACTACAAAAGATTAACTAAGGAACAAAAATTAATATTCCTTGCTGGGGTATTTGAAGGTGAAGGATCATTTGGATTTTGGGGTAAAGCTAGTAAATCAAATAGGTATCTTAGAGTGCAAATAAGAATGTGTGATGAAGATATTGTTTTAAGATTCATTGATTATTTTAAATTAGGTTCAATAAGTACAAGTTTACCAAAGAATATCAAACATAATAGAACATGGAAATGGACAGTTTCTGGAGATAAAGCTATAGATGTAATGTTGCAACTTATTCCATATCTTGGTATAAGAAGACAGGAGAAATTTAAAGAATGTTGCCAATCATACAAGCAGTTGCCCCACTTGCAAAAATATTATTTAACACAGTTGACAAAGCCGTTGCCGACAAAGACCTTGCCGCTAAATTAAAAGCAGATCTGCAAACGCAGATGTTGCAATCTCATACTCAAGAATTACAAGCAGCAGCGAGAGTTATAGAAGCAGAAGCAAAAGCTGGATGGTTTGCAGCTAGTTGGAGACCATTGTTAATGTATGTACTAATTTTTATATTAGTATGGAATTATGTATTAGGACCAGTAATACTATTCTTTTTTAAGGCATCTATTACAATTGAATTACCAGGAGATGTTTGGACATTATTACAAATAGGTCTTGGAGGATACGTGGTTGGAAGATCCGCGGAAAGTGTAGCTAGAACCATGGCAAACAAACCACAACAAAAAGAACAAGAAAACGGATAATTATAAAAATAAATTATGCTTGATGTAGGAACAGTTAAAATAGTAGCTAATTACATCAAAAAACGCATCGATGAAACCAAGCAAGACATTTGCTATGGTATAGACTCCCTCGACAGGCTCCACTATGCTAAGGGCAAGCTCAACGCTCTAGAAGTGTTGCTTCAGGATCTTAAAGACCTGCTAAAAAAAGAGGAGAATGTCGATGACGATAATAACACCTGATAAGGAACTCATCCTTCCTAAAACCGATGATACCGAACAAGAAGGTATTAAAATTCCTACAGACCCAGAGGGTATAAAAAAATACTTAGATAGTTTACCTGATCCAGTTGGATATCGAATGTTAATTCGACCATATTCTGGAAAAAGTAAAACTGATGGTGGTATTTTACTTTCTGAAAAAACACACGAAACTATTCAAATGACAACTGTTGTTGGTCTAGTTATTAAAATGGGATCTTTATCTTATGAGGATAAAGAAAAATTCCCTGATGGTGCGTGGTGCAAAGTTGGAATGTTTGTCATGTATGGCAGATATGCTGGTTCTAGGTTTAAAACTAGATATGGTGAACACCGTATTCTAAATGATGACGAAATTATCGGAATAGTTAGAAAGCCTTCAGACGTTCTTCATCTATACTAAGGAGATAACTAATGGTTGAAGAAACTAAAAAACAACCTGAAGTTGAACTTGATACGGATGATGTTAATGAAACAGAAATCCAATTAAAGGACAAAATTCAGGATAAAAAATCTGAACCGAACTTAAATGTTGGTGAAGTAGATCTTGGTTATACAACTTATGATAATAAAAAAGAAGAAAAAGCACAAATCATAGTTGATGAACAAGAAAAACCAGTACAATCTAAAGTTGAAACTAAAGAAGAAAGTACTGATGACTTATCAAATCTATCTGAAGGAGTTCAGAAAAGAATTGATAAATTAACTCGCAAATATAGAGAAGCTGAAAGAAGAGAACAGGCTGCTCTAGACTATGCAAAAGCTCTACAGAAAAAATATAGTGACTTTGAACAGAAATATGATTCTGGCGAAGAAGCTTATATTAAAGAATTTGATGCTAGAGTTGATGCTCAAAGAGAACAGGTAAAAATAAAACTTAAGGAAGCTTATGAATCTCAAGATGTAAACAAAATAACTGAAGCTCAAGATGAGCTTACTAGACTTACAGTTGAGAAAGAAAAAGCTAGAATTAAGGTTGCTGAAAGAGAAGCAAGAGCTAAACAGGCTAAAGAAAGACCTGTTGAAACTGCTGCTCAACCTGTTCAAAGAGAACAAATTCCACCACAACCTAGCGAAAAAGCTAAGGCGTGGGCTCAAAAAAATACTTGGTTTGGCAATGATAAAATCATGACAAATGCAGCCTTTACAATCCATGAAGATCTAGTTGGCATGGGTGTTGAAGTAGAGAGTGATGAGTATTATAATGAGATAAACAAACGTATGACGGAATCTTTTCCTCATAAGTTTGCTCAAGAACAAAGGAAACCCGTTCAAACTGTTGCTTCCGCTGGAAGAAAACAGGAGGGACGCAGAACTGTGAGACTCACCAAATCACAGGTGGCTATTGCCAAAAAATTAGGGGTGCCACTAGAAGAATACGCTAAATACGTGAAGGAGGCTAATTAGTATGAGCGATAAAAATAAAAGAACTTCACGCGCGTCTGAAGAAGTTAAACAAACAAGGAATAAACCTTGGACGCCACCATCATCTCTGGATGCACCACCTGCGCCAGAAGGCTTTGTCCATAGATGGATCAGAGTCGAGTCAATGGGTTTTCAAGATACAGCTAATGTATCGAAGAAAATGAGAGAAGGTTGGGAATTTGTAAGAGCCGAGGAGATTAAAAATCGAATTGGTGAACACAGTTATCCAATTATCCATGACGGTAGATACGCAGGGTTGATCGGGGTTGCTGGCCTAGTGTTGGCTAGGATACCGGAAGAGATTGCAAGGTCTCGCGCAGAGTATTTCAAAAGAATTACTCGAGACAGATTAAACGCGATAGACAATGATCTCATGAAGGAACAACGACCGGAGATGCCTATTAATATTAATAGACAATCTCGCGTAACTTTTGGTGGTGGACGTAAGTCATAATTTTTTGACAAAAGTCGACCACTGTATAAAAACTAAAACTAGGAGAAAATAAACTATGGCAAACGTAATTGAAAAATATGGTCTAAAGCCAGTTAGACAATTAAACGGAAGCCCATTTATTAATGCTCAAAACCGTTATAGAATTGCAGCAAACTACGGCACTGCGATTTACCAAGGAGATCTGGTTGTACCAGTGACAAGTGGTAATATCGAAAGAGCTACTGCTAACAACTCTACAGCGACAGTGGGTGTTTTTAATGGTTGTTTTTATACAGATCCAACAACTCAGAAGCCTACTTTCAGTAACTTCTATCCAGGAACTGTTAACGCTAGCGATATCATCGCTATGGTTATCGATGGTCCAGATACAGTTTATGAAGTAAAATCAAATGCTTCTTTTGCTGTTGCAGATTTGTTTAGAAACTATTCCATAACAAATACAACAGGTAGTACAAAGACAGGTATATCTTATGCACAATTAGATGTAGCTACATCTGGTACTACAGGAACTTTTGCGGTACAAGCAATTGATATCACACAAGATCCATTTAACAGTGATTTAACCGTTTCGAATGTAGGAGTACTTGTTAGAATTAACAATCACTTCTATCGTCAAGGCGGCACAGGTCTATAATAGGAGAATAAAATATGGCTATATCACGTTCGCAGCTAGTCAAAGAACTAGAGCCAGGATTGAATGCACTATTCGGCCTGGAATATAACAGATACGACAATGAGCATGCGGAAATCTTCGCAACAGAAACTTCTGATCGAGCATTCGAAGAAGAAGTAATGTTGTCTGGTTTTGCAAGCGCAGCGGCTAAAAGTGAAGGTGCTCCAGTAGTGTTTGACGATGCTACAGAAGCATATACTTCAAGATACACTCATAATACTTATGCATTAGCATTTGCTATTACTGAAGAGGCTATTGAAGATAACCTTTACGACAGACTTGCGTCTAGATACACAAGAGCATTAGCAAGATCTATGTCACAAACTAAACAACAGATTGCGGCAGACATTTTGAACAATGCTTTTAGTTCTAGCTACACAGGTGGTGACGGAGTAGAACTTTGTGCTACTAATCACCCATTAGCTAATGGTGGAACTTTCAGAAATGAACTTTCTACTGCTGCTGATTTGTCAGAAACATCACTTGAGCAATCATTAATCGACATTGCTGCATTTGTAGACGAAAGAGGTTTAAAAGTTGCTCTACAAGGCGTTAAATTGATTATTCCAAAAGAATTACAATTTACTGCTGAGAGAGTACTTAAAACTCCTTTATCAACAACTGTAGGTGGTACCGGAGATGGCACATTTGCTAAAAACGATATCAACGCTATGTTGAATATGGGTATGATTCCACAAGGTTACAGAGTTAACCACTTCTTAACTGATACGGATGCATACTTCATTATTACTGATGCTCCAAATGGTTTGAAGCACTTCGTAAGATCGCCAATTAAAACAGCGATTGAAGGAGACTTCGACACTGGTAACGTTAGATTCAAAGCTAGAGAAAGATACAGCTTCGGTTGGTCTGATCCTAGAGGAATCTTCGGATCTCCAGGAGTATAAGGAATCAATATACAGGGGCGTATTTACGCCCCTGTATTTTTAAGGTAGAATTAATTTATGAAATCAGATGTAAAACCAGTCATATGCGCAAGCAATGAATCAAGCAAAGTTTTATTTACAGGTCCTACAAGATTAAGAGGATTTATGATCCAATCAACTGGTGTTGCTGGAACAGCAATCATCAATGGATTAGCAGATGCATCAACTGTAAGTTCTTCAACTAATACACAAGTATATATGGTAGTAACTGTTGGAGCAGGTCAAACAGAAACTTTAAATATTCCAGAAGATGGTGTTTTATATGCTGAAAGAAATGGTACTGGTATCGTTGATGGTATCGGTGTTACAGGAAACACAAGCGCTTTAAACATTACATTGTTTATAGACAAATAACACAATGCCTATTGTAAAAACAGGTACGATAGCAGACTGGCAGCAAGACATTTATGGTCTTGGAAAAGAATCCGATAAAAATTTAAAATCAAAACAACTTTATGTTGAGTTAATGAAAGGTGGAATGCCACCAAGAAATAAAAAGAATTTTAGATCAACAAAATCTGGTGCAGGTATGACACAAGCTGGTGTTAAAGCATACAGAAGAATGAATCCAGGTTCTAAATTATCTACAGCAGTTACAGAAGATAATCCAGGACCAAAAAGAGCAGCAAGAAGAAAATCATATTGTGCTAGATCTGCTGGACAAATGAAAATGTTTCCAAATGCAGCAAAAGACCCTAATTCAAGATTAAGACAAGCGAGAAGAAGATGGAAATGTTAACTTGCAATGTCTTATTTAAATGCTAACATACCACCAATTTATTGTAAAATAAGAAGGGAATACTTATATGACTTACGAGAACATAAAGGCGAAACTGAAGACTGCGTGGTATTTGGTTTGGGGAGTATTAGCGGTCGTGCACTCTTGTTTCACTGTTTACTTACGAACGGTGCAATCTATTGGAGACTTCCTATCTCTGCTTTTCTTCAAAGAGGAAGCGGCAATACTTTGCATCAACGAAAAGTGGAACATCAAGATCTCGAAGATCTTCAACTATGGAATTCATTTAGTTATTATCCTAGTGTTACTACTTTTGATTTTTTAATAGGACAGCGTTGTAAATATTTAGGAAAGGATAAAAAATTCTATCATGGAGAATATTTATTCACTGTGGATTGGGCACATCCGGAATCTAATATCTTGGATACTGAACATTCTGAAATTCCCGATCAGCATAAGTGTGCTCACATTTTGGCTCTTGATAACGGTAATTATGCAGCTCAGCCTAATAATCGTATTCTGTGGAATATTCCTAGCTTTACAACTTCAAAACATTGGCCAGATTATAAAGTCCAAACTACAGAATGGAACGTGGAAAACAAAGAATTTGTAACTGATGACACAGACAAATTTTTTTATGATATAATAGATAAGAATGAAAAATAAAATTTATCTTGAAAGAACAACAACTAAGATATAATTGTATTAACAACCTAGCAGCTGGATGCTGCCTCTCCAATCACTGTAAATGTTATGACAACAAAGATTATGTTAATAAAGTATTTGATAGTAGCTCTAGCAGCATTTGTATTAGGTACATTCTTTCCCAACCCCGCCGCCAAGAAAAAGGTCCAGACCGAGACGGTTAACTGGGCCGTGAAACTTGGGTTTGGAATCCCGAGGTTTGAGTACTCAAACAATAAAGAATTCATCACTTCCCTCACTCACTGTATCAATTACCTTAATTTTAATATCCCAAGACGCCAAAGAGTAAACACCGAACTTATTATTGCACAAGCAATTGTTGAATCTAATTACGGAACATCCCGCTTCGCGCGCGAGGGGCACAATTTGTTTGGTATACGAGTATGGTCAAAAGAGGGTATGTTGCCTCATAAGCAACCAGATACAATTGATTGGCGTGTAAGAGTATTTAAAAACAAGTGTGAATCTGTTAAATATTATATAGAAATTTTAAATACAAAAAGAGTTTATTCTGAATTTAGAAAAGTTAGAGAGATTACATTAAATAGAGATCCTATTCTAATGGCTAAAACTTTAGATAACTTTTCTACAAATAAAGAATATGAAAAACATGTTATTGAAGTTATACATAAATTAAGAAATGAATCTAAGTAAAAGTTTTACATTAAATGAATTAACTAAGTCTCAAGAAGCATTGAGATTGAATATAGATAATACACCTAATGAAGAACAAATATTAAATTTAAAAATACTTTGTGAAAAGATACTACAACCTATTAGAGATTTTTATGGTATGCCGGTATCCGTGAGCTCTGGTTATAGATCACCAGAATTGTGCAAGGCTATAGGATCAAGCTCCACGAGCCAGCACACGCGCGGGGAAGCAGCAGACTTTGAAATATTTAGTATAGCTAATAAAGATCTAGCAGAATTCATCATAGCCAACTTAGATTATGATCAATGTATACTCGAGTTCTGGAATGAAAATGAGCCTAATAGCGGGTGGGTACATTGTAGTTATTCAAGTAAATACAACAGACGGCAATACTTGAAGGCCCAGAAGGTAAATGGTAAAATTGTTTATTTACCGGTTTATTAATATGGCAATAGGCAGATCACAATTACCAAAAGAAATGGATGGAAAACTAAGAGGTGCAAAACCATCTAGGGCTATGTTAGCTGCAAAAAGAAAGAAGAAAAAGTAATGGGTAAACTTTGTCCAAGAGGAAAAGCAGCAGCTAAAAGAAAATTTAAAGTCTATCCAAGTGCTTATGCAAATATGTATGCATCAGCAGTTTGCTCTGGCAAAGTAACTCCAGGTGGAAATAAAAATAAATCTCAACAAAGAAAAGCAGTATCAAATTATAATCAAGGTGGAATTGCTAAAGGTTGCGGTGCTGTAATGAATAATAGAAGAAAAGTCACTAAAAAATATTAAAATGAGTTTACGCCAGTGGGTTGCAGAGAAATGGGTAGATATAGGAGCTAAACGTAAAGATGGCTCTTTTGCTCCATGTGGCAGATCCAAAGGTGAAAAAAGAAAAGGATATCCAAAATGTGTACCATTAGCTAAAGCTAGGGCTATGTCGGAAGGTCAAAGAAGATCAGCAGTTCAAAGAAAAAGAGCCGCTGGTAATGCTGGTCCAAAGCCAACTTTTGTTAAGACATTTACTAAAAAGTATTATGGTGGTATGATTAACATAGGAGATTAATTATGGCAGATAATGATTTAAAAAAAATTTATGAAAGTATTGAAAAATTTCCTGCAAGGGGAATGAGAGAATTAGATGTTGAAAAAGGTGATACTTCTGCATTATTAGAAAAAGATACTTCTAGGTTTTTAGAAAGAAGAAAAACGTTAGGTGGTACAAAAGATATTGCATCTGCTTTAGTAAGAGCAACTCCAATTGGAAGAGGGGCAAGAGCTCTTAAAGGAGCTTTAAAAGCTACTGGTTTTTTTGGAGCTGGTTATGCAGCTGGAGAAGCAGAAGATGTAATCAAAGAAAAAATGGAAAAGAAAAGCACTGGTGGTCTTGTTTTTGAACCAAGAGGTCAAAAACAATTTCAAGTTAATAAACAAAAATCGAGGATTAGATAATGAGCGTAGCAACAAAACAACCAATGGGCGGTGCACATAAGCCGTATAAACTTACTGGAAAAATTAACGGATCTAAAAAACCGGCTAAAAAAAAGTAAGGTTATGACTTATGACTACATCTGGAACAGCAACATTTGATCTAGACATCGATGATGTCATAGAAGAAGCTTACGAAAGATGTGGCATTCGTAACACTAAAGGTTACGATTTAAAATCATCAAGAAGAAGTTTAAATTTATTATTTTCTGAATGGGGCAACAGAGGCGTGCACCTTTGGAAAGTTGAACTTTATTCTCAATTATTAACTGCAGGTACAATTACATACGATGCACCATCAGATTGTAATGATGTATTAGAGGCATATGTATCTTCAAGTAATGCAATCTCTTCAAGTACAAACGATATTTCATTAACTAAGATTGATCGATCTGCATATGCTGGTCTTCCAAATAAAGGACAAACTGGACAACCTTCACAGTATTATGTGAATAGACAAACTACACCTAGAATTAGTTTATATTTAGCTCCAGATTGTGTTCAATACACATATCTTAAATATTATTATTTAAAGCGAATTCAAGATGCTGGTTCTTATACAAATACAGCAGATGTTCCATTTAGATTTTTACCATGTATGGTCTCAGGACTTGCATTTTATTTATCACAAAAATATGCACCTGAAAGAATACAAGCTTTAAAATTATTATATGAAGATGAATTGCAAAGAGCTTTAGAAGAAGATTCACAAAGAACAAGTTCTTATATTTCACCTTATTCTTACTTTGGAGATAGATACTAATGCCATCATTTGCAAGAGGTAAAAGATCATTAGCAATTTCTGATGGATCAGGACAACAATTTCCTTATCTTGAGATGAGAAAAGAATGGAATGGTTCTATTGTTCATATTTCTGAATTTGAGCCTAAACACCCACAATTAGATCCACCTTATCATCCAGCTGATCCACAAGGATTAAAAAGTGCAAGAGCTGATGTAAGACCAGGAGGTGGTTGTTTAGTACAATTAAGTCTTTATTATTGGCCAGGACAATATGAAACTTCTGCAAATGGTCCAAATAAATTTAGTATGGAACCAGAACAAAGTGGGGATATAATTAACTATAAAAGATCAGCTTATTCAGCTGTTGGGGATGTAACGATAAGCATAACATGACATACGCAGAATTAGTAACAAAAATTAGAGATTATACTGAAGTAAGTTCAGATGTTTTTACATCTACTATAGTAAACGGATTTATTAGAGATGCTGAATTTAGAATATTTAGAGAAGCAGATGCAGACTACGCGCGCGAGTACGCGACTTCTACATTTACTGCAAATAACAAATATTTATCTTTACCAAATTCATCAGGATCAGCTGGAACAAACACAGATCGAAGAGCATTGGTTGTAAGATCAGTTGTTGCTACAAATTCATCAAGTGTACAAGTTTCTTTAGAACCAAGAGATGATACATTTATAACTGAATATAACTCAACAGGAGCTACTGGTTTTCCTAAATATTATGCAATGTTTAGAGAAAATTCTATTGTAGTTGCCCCTACACCAGCAAGTGCTTATGTTGTAACACTAGATTATATTTACACTCCAGATGGTTTAAGTTCTACAAATACAGAAACTTATATAAGTGTTAATGCTCCAGAATTGTTATTATACGCTTGTTTAGTAGAAGCTTACGGATTTTTAAAAGGACCAATGGATATGTACAACCTCTACCAAGACAAGTATAATACAGCATTACAAGGATTTGCGTTAGAACAAACAGGAAGAAGACGCAGAGACGAATTTCAAGATGGTTCGTTACGCATTAAGCTTAATTCACCATCACCATAACAACTATAAGGAGACTAATATATGGCAATATCACAAGCAGTATGTAACTCTTTCAAGCAACAAATTCTTGAAGGTATACATGACTTTGAATCAGGCGGAGATGTATTTAAACTTTCATTATATACTTCTGCAGCAAACCTTTCAGCTTCTACGACTGTATACACATCAACTAATGAAGTTGGTGATACAGGACAATACACAGCTGGAGGTGGTACATTAACAGGACAACAAACTTCACTTGATACAGGTGTGGCAATTGTTGACTTTGCAGATTTATCTTTTACAGGAGTAACACTAACTGCAAGAGGAGCTTTAATTTATAATAATAGCGAATCAAATAAAGCAGTTTGTGTTCTTGATTTTGGTGCTGATAAAACTGCAACCTCTGGAACATTTACAATTCAATTCCCAGCGTTCACTTCAGCAGCAGCTATTTTAAGAATAGCTTAAGGAGGATTCATGTCGGCTCCCTGGGGTTCAGGCGTATACGGTATAGGATACTGGGGAGAAGGCAACCAAGACGTTACAGTTGTATTTGAAGCATGGGGCCAAGGTACGTGGGGCGCTAATGCTTGGGGTGTTGGTTATGTTACTAGTGCATTAACAACAAATGTAAATTCAGTTTCAATTACAATTGATAATGATGTTTCAATTACTGGAGAACAATTAAATTCTACAGTAAATACTGTTTCAATTACAGGTGGTGCTAATTTAACTTTATCAACAAATTTATTACAAGTTAGTTTAGGAGATGAAGGATCATCTGCTGATGTTTCAATTACATTAACTACATTAAATCAATTAAATACAACTATTGGAGCTTATTCAATTACTGCAGATGGTAACACATCTGAAATCGTAGTTGGTGATTCCATGAACTCTACAACTGGAACACTTACTGCAGATGCAGGAGCTTCCTTTATAGTCACAGGAAATCAATTAAATACAGCAATTGGTGATGAATCTTTAACTGGAAATGCAACCGTTGATTTATCTACAAATATATTAAACGTAACAACAGGAACTGCAACAGGTGATGTTGCTACTGTTATTTTAACAGGGTCTAGTGTTGTAACTACTACAGGAACAGTATCTTTTACTATTGATGGATCTGTTACTTTAACAGGTGTAAATATGACTGCTTCTACAGGTAGATTATATGTATCAGCTTGGGCAGTAATAGATATAAATTCTACTGCAACTTGGACTGTGGTTGACATAGCGGCTTAATGAAACTAAAATTGATAAATATTATAATATTATAAGGAATTTTTATGGCATCAACATATTCAACAGACCTCAAACTCGAGTTGATGGTAACGGGTGAAAACTCGGGTACCTGGGGTGATAAAACAAATACAAACTTAGAACTTATTCAACAAGCAATTGCAGGTTATCAATCTGTGTCTATAGCAGGAGGAGCACAAACAACTGCTCTTGCAATGACAAATGCGACTATATCTAATGCAAGAAATGCTGTACTAGAATTAACTGGAACAATTACAGGAAATCAAGTTGTAACAATTCCAGATAGTATTGAAAAAACATATACTGTTTATAATAATACAACCGGTGCTTTTACTGTTCAATTTAAAACAGTATCAGGAACAGGACCCACTTTTTCTACAACTGATAAAGGGATAAAATTTTTATATTCAAATGGTACAAATGTAATAGATATTAATTCTTTATTATCAACTGCAAATTTACCAAATCAAAATGAATTAAGATTTGGAGATGCTGATAACTCGAATTATGTGGCTTTAAAATCAGGAGCAACGGTGGCTTCTAATTTAACTTTAACCTTACCAACAGCAGATGGAACAAGCGGACAAGCTATAACTACCAATGGTTCTGGAGTTTTATCCTTCTCTACTGCGGGTATTACAACAGGAAAGGCTATTGCTATGGCAATAGTTTTCGGATAAAATAATCACGGAGATAAATTATGGCAAACCCAAATATAGTAAACGTAACTTCAATTTACGGAAATACAACCTATGCAGCTTTAACAACAACTCTTACTACGAGTTTATTAAGTAATGCTGCTTCCTCTGGAAAAATTTATAAAGTTAATTCAATTATGGTTTCAAATATAGATGGAACAAATGCTGCTGATCTAACAGTAAAAATTAATACTAAAGCAGATGGTTCTGGAACATCTTATGCTTTAGCTTCTACAATATCAGTTCCAGCAGATGCTACACTAAATTTAATTGATGGTAATTCTTCTTTTTATTTATTAGAAGATAAATCAATTTTAGGTGGAGCAAGTGCAAACGGCGATCTTGAAATAGTTATTTCATACGAAGATATAAGTTAATCGGAGGTTCGTGCTATGGCAAATGGCGGAATTATCGGACCGGTTAATGATCCAACTCGTGGTGATCTTACAACCACATTCACATCATCAGGAACATACACATCACCAGGATTTGGTCCAGGTCAAGCAGATTATTTAGTTGTCGCTGGAGGTGGTGGAACACCAGGAAAAGCTCCAGGTTCAGGAGTACAAGGCGGTGGAGGAGCCGGAGGTTATAGAACTTCTTTTCCAGGCGGAACAAAATTATCAGTACCAGCAAGTCCAGTGTCAGTTACAATTGGAGCTGGAGGAGCAGCTGGTGCTTCAGGAAATAATCAAGGAACAAATGGTTCTGATTCAATATTTGCAAATTCACCATCACCAATAACATCAACAGGTGGTGGAAGAGGTAGTTATGGAGATGGTTGTCAAGCAGGACAAGCAGGAGGTTCAGGAGGTGGTGGAGCTAATAATGGAGGAACAGGTGGAACAGGTAATAGTCCACCAGTTAGTCCTCCTCAAGGAAATTCTGGAGGAACTACTAATACATCTACTTCACTTTCTAATGGAGCAGGTGGAGGTGGAGCTTCTGCAGCCGGAACAGCTGGAACACCAACAACGGCTGGAGTTGGAGGAGATGGAAGCCCAAATAGTATTTCAGGTAGTGCGGTGACTTATGCAGGAGGTGGAGGAGGAGGTCAAGGTGGACCAGGATCAGGAGGATCAGGAGGATCAGGTGGCGGTGGAGCAGGTGCTCCAAGACCAGGACCAAACGTAGGAACAGATGGAACAGCTAACACAGGTGGTGGAGGTGGTGGAGGATCTGATAGAATTTCACATGCTGGATCTAATGGTGGATCAGGAATAGTTATTGTAAAACAATATGCAGCAAACCCAACTTACAACGTAGCACCCGGCGTCTGGTCACTACAATGTGCATACAATTATAAAAAAGCTGGACAATGGACAGCAACAGCACCTGTTCCATTTGACGTAGATTATTTAGTAATAGCAGGTGGAGGAGGCGGTGGAGTTAACAGAGGTGGCGGAGGTGGAGCTGGAGGTTTTAGAACTTCATTCCCAGGCGGAACAAAATTAACAATTGCAACATTAACAGATTATCCAATTACAGTTGGAGCTGGAGGAACAGCTACTCCAGGACCAAGTGCAGCTAATGCAGTATCAGGTTCTCCATCTATATTTTCATCAATTACTTCAGCAGGAGGTGGAGCTGGAGGAAATAAAAATACTCCTCAACAAGCCGGTGTAGCCGGTGGATCAGGTGGTGGAGGACAAGGAGCTGATGGTACTGTTTCTCCAGGTGGAGCGGGAAATACTCCGCCAGTTAGTCCACCACAAGGAAATTCAGGAGGAACAGGTTCTTCTCCTTCTCCATCAGTTAATGGTTCAGGAGGTGGAGGAGGTGGTGCAGGAGGTACAGGATCACCAGGATCAAGTCAAGTTGGTGGTAATGGAGGATCAGGATCAGCAAATAGTATTTCAGGAATTTCACAAACATATTCCGGAGGAGGAGGTGGAGCAGGTTGGGAAACAGGTGGATCTGGAGGTTCCGGTGGAGGAGGACATGGTGGGCATGAAACACCAGTTCAGCGTCCAGCAGGAGCAGGTACAGCTAACACTGGAGGTGGAGGAGGTGCAGGATCTTCTCTTGGTGGAGCAGCCGGAGGTTCAGGTATAATTATTGTTAGATCACCTTCTGCTTATCAATTAACTGCAGCTCCAAGTACTAATTCCGTAACTTATTCTCCAACTGGAGAAAATATTGCAATATTTACTGTTTCAGGAACTTTATCTGCAACACAAGCATCAACAGTACCTACAATAGCAGCTGATTATTTAGTTGTTGCTGGAGGAGGTGGAGGTGGAACAAGACACGGAGGAGGAGGTGGAGCAGGTGGTTATCTTTCATCTTTCCCAGGAGGAACAAAAATAAATTTAGCAACAGGTGGTTCTTATTCAATAACAGTAGGAGCTGGAGGATCTGGTACTTCAACACAATGTGTTCCAGGTTCTAATGGAAGTAATTCATCTTTTACAATTATACAAAGTATAGGTGGAGGAGGTGGAGTTTCATCTGGAGCTAGTTGGGGATTCCCAGGAGGTTCAGGTGGAGGAGGAAGAGCAGGAAATGCAACTCCAACAGGAGGTGGAATAGGAATATCAGGACAAGGAAATAATGGTGGTGGAGGAGGAAGTGATTCAGGTGGAGGTGGAGGAGGATCTTCTGCTGTAGGAGAAAATGGAAATCCAAGTCCAGCAGTTGGAGGGGCAGGAACAGCAAATAGTATTACAGGTTCACCAGTAACTTATGCAGGTGGAGGAGGAGCTGGTAGACCAGGAGGTTCTTCTGGAGGAACAGGAGGTGGTGGAGCAGGTGGTGCAAATCCATCAGGATCTGGAACAGCAGGAACTGCTAATACCGGAGGTGGAGGAGGTGGATCAGGTGGTAATGGAACATATCCTCCAAGTGGAGCAGGTGGATCAGGAATAGTTATTGTTAGAGTTCCTGGATCAGCTAGTATTTCAGCAAGTCCAGGCACAAATACTGTAACAACTTTACCAGCCCCAGCAGGAGGTTGCAAAGTAGCTACATTTACTGTATCTGGAACGCTTACAACATAAAAAATTATGCACTTTCATTTTATAAAAATATGTATTATAATAACAAATAGGAGTTAAAAAATATGGCACATTTTGCAGAAGTAAACAGCTACGGTTTAGTCTTAAGAGTTGTAGTAATCGACAATAATGACGTTAATGCAAACGGTGGCGATCAATCCGTTGGAGCTGAAGAAGCAGTTAAAAAAATTGTTCCTTTCACAACTGGAAATAGATGGGTTCAAACTTCTTATAACAATAATTTCAGAAAACAATATGCTGGAATCGGTTATACGTTTGATTCCACAAAAAATAAATTTATCGCACCACAACCATTTGCATCTTGGTCGCTCGATTCTAATGACGACTGGCAAGCACCTGTTGCTTATCCGACAGTTACAACCTATGGAGATAATGTAAGATATTTTATCTCTTGGGATGAAGCTAATAAAAGATGGATTGGTAAAGACGATCAAAATAACACATTCACTTGGTCACCTGAAACTTCATCTTGGATTGCAACCGGCAATTAAGTTAAAAAATTTTAGGAGCACCAAATGGGTTCACCGAATGGCGGTATCATAGGAGTAATTAATCCAACATCGTTTGGAAAGTGTACTCAAACTATTGCCACATCATCAACAACACTAACTACACAACCTGGAACTAGATCAGTTGCCGTTGCAGTTGTAGCTGGAGGTGGAGGATCTGCAGGAGGATCAGGTGGTGGTGGAGCTGGTGGACTTCGAACTTGTGCATCATTATCAGTTTGTGGAGCAACAGCATATCCAATTACAGTCGGAGCAGGTGGAACTGGAAACAATCCAACACCAGCACCAGCATTTCCAGGTTCACCATCTGGTCAAAGAGGAACTTCAGGATCACCATCTATATTTTCAAGTATAACTTCTGCAGGAGGAGGTGGAGGAGTAGGTGTTAATGCACCATCACCAGGATCTCCAGGATTTGGTTCAGGTATACCAGGAGGATCAGGAGGAGGTGGAGCAGATCAAGGACCTAATAGTGGTGCAAGAATTGCAGGAACAGGAAATACTCCACCAGTAAGTCCACCGCAAGGGAATGATGGTGGAGCTTCAACAGGACCGGCTAGCTCTGGAGCAGGTGGAGGAGGTGGAGCAGGTGGAGTTGGTTCTAATTCAACAACAGGAACTGGTGGAGCTGGTGGACCAGGATCAGATGTATCGCCATTATTTACAGCACCAATACCAAATTCAGGAGTTTATGCAGGTGGAGGATCAGGTGGAGGATTTTGTGCTTCTCCTACAGCAGGAACACCAGGAGGAGGTGGAGCAGGTGGAGGAAATGGAAGTACAGCAGGTACAGCAGGAACTGCAAATACAGGCGGTGGAGCAGGAGCTGGTGGATTAACAGGACCAACAGGAACTTATGCGAATGGAGCTAATGCAGGTTCAGGAATCGTTATCGTAAAAGAATTAAACAAGGCCAGTGGATCGTGGCCGTTGAGAGCGCAGTTTCAAGCAAGGAAACAAGGAACATGGGTTCAAGGACTTGCACCAGTTGACGTAGATTATTTAGTAGTAGCAGGTGGTGGAGGAGGATCAACAGGAATTGGAGGAGGAGGTGGTGCAGGAGGATACCGTACATCTTTTCCAGGCGGAACAAAAATTACATTATCAGGAGGTTCAGCAACACCTATAACAATTGGAGCTGGGGGATCTGGAGCAGGAACACCTGGATATCCAGGAGGACCTACAGTAAATATTGGAAGTCCAGGATCAAATTCAATATTTTCAACAATTACATCAGCAGGTGGTGGAGCAGGATCACCTTGCGGAGTTTATACAACAGGGCCACTTTCACCTTATCCAGGTGGACCAACTCGTACTGGTTTAGCAGGAGGATCAGGTGGAGGAGGTGGTGCTTATTGTGGAGCAAGTAATAATGGTGGAGCAGGAAATTCACCACCAACAAGTCCTTCACAAGGAAATCCAGGAGGAACAGGAGCTTCAAGTCAACCTTTTAGAGGATCTGGAGGAGGTGGTGCAGGAGCTGCAGGATCAAATGGAACTGGGCCTACAGGAGGTCCAGGAGGAGTAGGTTCTCCAAACGTAATTTATGACAGTCCAACAGTAGGAACACCAGGACCAGCTCCAGGAAGATATTATGCTGGAGGAGGAGGTGGAGCAGGAGGTGCTTATGGTAATCCGGGTGGAGGAGCAGGAGGAGCAGGAGGAGGTGGAGCAGGAAATAGTTATAGTTCTCCATCAACATTTAGTGGAGGTTCTGCTGGAACAGTTAATACTGGAGGAGGTGGAGGATCAGGAGCAGGAGGTGAAGGAAATGCAGGTGGTTTTGCAGGAGGTTCAGGTATAGTTATTGTAAGAGCTCCAGGTTCAGCTTCATTATCAGTAAGTCCAGGCACAAATACTGTAACAACTTTACCAGCCCCAGCTGGAGGTTGTAAAGTGGCTGTATTTACTGTTTCTGGAACATTAACTAATAGCACATACGGTTAAAAATTTACACTTTACAAATCCTATAAAAATAATTATATAGGTATTAGAAATGAACCTACAGAATTATTACTACTATTTTCAAAGTGCACTCACACCTAGATTTTGTGATGAGTTAGTTAAATATGGAATTGCACAACAAGAGCAATTAGCATTAACAGGTGGTCAAACAAATAAAATCAATGAAGGTAAACCTTTATCTGATGAAGATTTAAAAGATTTAAAAAAGAAAAGAGATTCAAATATTGTATGGTTAAATGACCGTTGGATTTATAAAGAAATTCAACCATATATTCATCAAGCAAATAGATTAGCAGGTTGGAATTTTGATTGGGATTTTTCAGAATCTTGTCAATTTACAAAATATAAATTAAATCAATTTTATGATTGGCATTGTGATTCTTGGGAAGCTCCATATGCAAATCCAGATAATAAAGACACACATGGAAAAATTAGAAAATTATCAGTAACATGTTCACTATCAGATCCTAAAGATTATGAAGGTGGAGAATTAGAATTTGATTTTAGAAACATGGATCCTGATAAACCAACTGTGAGAAAGTGTGCTGAAATTGCTCCACGTGGTTCAGTTGTAGTATTTCCATCTCATGTTTGGCATAGAGTTAAACCAGTAACGAAAGGAACGAGATATTCATTGGTGATTTGGAACCTTGGATATCCATTTAGATAATGGCAAAAACAGATCAATTACAAGCATCCGTCTATTTTAGTTCACCAGTCTATTCCATTGAAATTCCAGAATGGGTAGATGATGTAAATAAAGTATGTGATAAATATGTTAAAGATGCAAAAAAGAATAATGCTAAAAACATTAAAGAACGTGAAAAAAAATTTGGTAAAAAAATAGGTGATCATGGAATGAGTCATCATTCTACATCTTTAGTTGGTGATCCTGGATTAAAAGAATTACAAGATTATATTGGCGCAACCTCTTGGAATGTTTTAGATCATATGGGATATGATTTAAAGAATTACGAATTATTTTGGACTGAATTTTGGGTACAAGAATTTGGTGAAAAAGGAGGTGGACACCATGAAGGTCATATACATTACGACAATCACATATCGGGATTTTATTTTTTAAAGTGTTCAGATAAAACTTCAATGCCGGTATTTCATGACCCAAGACCTGCAAAATTAATGACACAATTACCGTTAAAGAATGAAACTGAAATTACACTTGGAACACATATGATTCATTACAAACCAAAACCAGGTACAATGATATTCTTTCCAGCTTACATGGAACATCAATATGTGGTAGATGATGGTATAGAGCCTTTTAGATTTATACATTTTAATCTACAAGCTGTGAGAAGAATGATTACAGATACTGTAAGAAAACAAACTAAAGGAGAAGTATGAGCTTTAAGAAAAATAAATATTCAGTAATTAAAGGAGCAATATCAGAAGAACTTGCAAAGTTTTGTTATGACTATTTTATGATGAAAAGACAAGTTGCAAGAACAATGTTTGATACAAAATATATTAGTCAGTTTACAGAATATTTTGGAGTTTGGAACGATCAACAAGTTCCAGAAACCTATTCACATTATTCTGATATTGTAATGGAAACTTTACTTGTTAAATTACTTCCAATCATGGAAAAAGAAACAGGATTAAAATTAAATACAAATTATTCATACGCTAGGATTTATAAAAAAGGAGATGTATTACATCGTCACAAAGATAGATTCTCATGTGAAATATCTACAACTATGCATTTAGGTGGTGGTTGTTGGCCAATCTATTTAGAACCAGATGCATCATTAGGTGGTGTGGATGAAAAGACAGGAAACTATAAACCATCAAAATCTAAAGGTGTTAAAGTATTATTAGAACCAGGTGATATGCTAGTGTATCGTGGAAATGAATTAGAACATTGGAGAGATAAATTAACCTTTGATGATTGTGGTCAAGTATTCTTACATTACAATAATGTTGAAACTAAAGGATCTAAAGAAAATATTTACGACCGTAGACCTCATTTAGGACTTCCCGCTTGGTTTAAAAAGTGATATAATTTTAAAAGAGTAGAGAAATAAACCACCTTTCCACACCTTATTTCTCTACTTCTATACTTAACGTCTAACATATTTTATAATGGTTATTAAATATGCCATTAAAAAAATTTGCATTAATACCAGGTATTGATAAACAGGATACACCTTCTCAAGCCGAGGGGCGTTGGATAGATGGTGATAATATACGTTTTAGATATGGATCCCCTGAAAAAATAGGTGGTTGGCAACAGATCACCCAATATTTATTAGTTGGAGCAGCAAGATCACAACATAGTTGGTTTGACCTTACTGGAAGAAAGTATGCTGCTATTGGAACTGATAAAATACTTTATATTTATTACAATGATACTTTTTACGATATCACACCTTTAAATACAGCTGGTAATTTAACAAGTTGTACATTTACTTCAACGACAGGTTCTGCAACTGTAACTGTAAATAAAGCAGCTCATGGACTTAACCCAGGAGAATTAATTACTTTTAATACTATTTCTTTACCAGGAGGTGGAGTGACTACATTTACCTCTGCTAATTTTACAACTAATACATTTGAAGTAAAAACAATCCCTACATCTGGAACATTTACTGTAACCATGCCGGTAAATGAAAGTGGGACAGGAATGACGGCTCAAGGATCAGCGACTGTAACTCCTTATTATATTGTTGGTCCGAACATTGCTACGTTTGGATATGGTTGGGGTGCAGGAATTTGGGGTGGTTCAACTTGGGGTACAGCAAGAACATCTTCAACAACTGATATAAGTGCAGGTATATGGTCACTAGATAATTTTGGAGAAATTTTAATAGCAACCATAAAAGGTGATTCTACATTTGAATGGGATCCTAATGCAGGATTAGGAGTAAATACTAGAGCAACATTATTACCTAATAACCCAACTAAAACTTCAATGACTAAAGTATCTGATAAAGATAGACATTTAATACATTTTGGAACTGAAGAAACAATTGGAAATACTTCAACGTTTGATCCTATGTTAATTAGATTTTCTAATCAAGAAGACATTGAAATATATGAGCCAACATCTACTAACACTGCAGGGTTTTTTAGAATAGATAATGGAAGTAAAATTGTATCAGTTGTAAAAGGTAAGGATTATACTTTAATTTTAACAGATGAAGCAGCCTATGTGATGCAATTTGTAGGACCTCCATTTACTTTTAGTATAAGACAAGTAGGTTCTAATTGTGGGTGTATTGGTCAAAATGCAGCAGTCTTTGCTAATGGTGCGGTTTGGTGGATGGGTGATTCAGGTGGATTTTTTGTATTTGATGGAACTGTAAAACAAGTACCTTGTTCAGTAGAAGATTTTGTATTTACAACTGCAGGAGATGACAATTTAGGAATAAATTTTGTACAAGGTGATTTAGTATTTGCTGGTCATAATAGTTTATTTACTGAATTAAATTGGTTTTATGTTAAAGATGGAGCTACTCAAATAGATAGAGTTGTTACATTTAATTATAACGAAAATACCTGGACAACAGGAACATTGGCAAGAACTTCTTATGAAGATGCTCATGTGTTTAAATATCCTCTTGCAACAAAATACGATACTACAATTGCTCCAACAGTTCCAACTGTAAATGGAGTATCAAATGGAGCAAGTTATTATTTTCAACACGAAGTTGGCTACAATGAGGTATTACAACTTACAAGCACAACGACAACAAGTATTGCAATATCTGCTTATGTTAGATCAGGAGACTTTGATTTAGATTTAGATGGAGATGGTGAATACTTTACTAAGATTAGGAGATTTATACCAGACTTTAAAAACCTTGAAGGTAATGCAAAAGTAACAATATTTTTAAGAGCATACCCTGCTGATACAACACCTGCTCAAGGAGAAACATATATAGGCCCATTTACGATATCTACAAGTACAGATAAGGTAGATACGCGCGCGCGTGCGAGACTAGTAAGTCTTAAAATAGAAAACGATGCATTAGGAGATACTTGGCGTTATGGTGTATTTAGGGTAGATATACAACCTGATGGAAGAAGATAATGGCTAAGATTACAGCATACATACCAGAACCTACACCTGTATTTACACCTGATAACCAAAGGCAGATAATTCAGGCATTAACAACTATTAAAGATCAACTTAATACATCTTATCAACAAGATATAAGGAACGAACAATTAGCATTTACACAATTTTTATATGGAACACCAGGATCATTATGCTCAACAGGAACATCTACTAATCCAGTAGTTATTGTACCAGGTGGTAATTCAGTAGATGCATTTGGAAGATTAAGAGTATCAAATCCACTTACTATTTTTGACAGTAAAAATGTCATGTCAAAAAATTCTTTGTTTGATGAATCTACAACAAGTGGAGGAACAGTTACTTATACTTCTAATAAATCAACTGTAAATTTGAATGTAACAGAAGCAGCAGGATCAAAGACAATAAGACAATCTAAAAGAGTAATGTCTTATCAACCTGGTAAATCTTTATTTACTTTAAATACTTTTGTAATGAATACTCCAACTACAAATTTAAAACAAAAAGTTGGTTTGTTTGATGCTAACAATGGAATATTCTTTTTTGTAGATGGTACAACTTATAAAATTGTAAGACGTACTTATACATCTGGCGCAGCAGTTGATACTGAAATATCTCAAACTAGTTGGAATGGAGATAAGTTAAATGGCACAGGAGCAAGTGGTTACACATTATATCCTGATAAATCAAATATATTATTTATAGATTTAGAATGGTTAGGAGTTGGAGCGGTAAGAGTAGGTTTTGTTATCAATGGTCAATTTATAACAGCTCATACATTTAATAATGCTAATGACCTTACAACTGTTTATATGCAAACAGCTAATTTACCAATTAGATATGAAATAGAAAGAGCAGGTACACTTACAGCTGGTACTTATACTTTACAACAAATTTGTTCTACTTGTATGTCTGAAGGAGGTTATGCTCCTGAAGGATTACAAAAAATGATAGGTACTTCACAAGTAAGTTCAGGTGTAAATTTAACAACTGCAGATACTTATTATAATATTGCAACTATTAGAATAAAGAGTTCAAGACCTTATGCTGTTATTGTTCCAGCTGGAGCTGATGTTTTAAACGTATCTAATAGTGATTTTGAATGGGGTTTATTTTTTAATGCAACACCAGCATCAGCATTTAGCTACACAAGTTTTGATGATAACATAGAA
>OGWG01000006.1_pt1 | contig 38320 bp, 47 predicted proteins | sample 1575911 | NCBI WGS metagenome assembly OGWG01 (sample SAMN07581534, study PRJEB24739) | freshwater metagenome
GATTATTTGAGAGAGCAAGAGACAATGCTCTGCGAAACTTCGCTGGCTCTGCATAAAAGTAAAATGCTTTTTCACCTCCAAGATTTTTCAAACGATAATTTGTTCCGCCGAAATTATAAATAGCATTGTAAAATCTTTCAGCAAATACGAAATCAGCTTCAATTAAATAGGCGAGAGTTGAACCAAAAGATTCACAGAATATTTTTATTTCTTTTTGCATAAAAAGAGCTTATCAGATTTTTATTTTTTGTCAAGCATTGTAAGTTGTTGATTATTAAGGGTTTGCGCGCGCGGGGAGCTTGCTTCTGTAACCATTTGATATTCAAAGATTTAGATTTTTTGCATTCCATCAGGTTTTGATCTAGGATCGTTTCTGATCTTTTCGCTTCCATCAGGTTTTGGTCAAAGATCAAGATTTATAAGTTCTTGATTATTAATCACTTACAAAGGGGACCTCCCTGCGCGCGTAAGTCGTTGATAGTGAGGAACTTATAATCCCTTAAAAACCATACAGAAAAAATCTAGTCTCAAAAGAAAACTTATAGAGAGAATAAAAAAACTTTTCTAGTTTATAGTTTTTATTTTCTCCGCTTTTGAGAGCCAGAGCATAGGAGATTTTTCCAGAGCGGAAAAGTAGATTTCGGATTGTGTTTTTCATTTTTTTGTGTTTTTGGTTTTGATTTTCTATTATGTTTAGATTTTCTTCTAGGATTCGCAGTAGAGCTATAATCCTATAAAAAGAAAAACTATACTCCCACCAGCCTTTCTTTCTGGTGAGAGTCGCCCGAACATAGGCGAGAAAGTTTTTCAAGCGTGATAGTCAACCGCCCACTCGCTTGCTTCTTCTTCAATCTCTGCTTCGATATCTGGCCACATATGGTCAGGAATCGAGTAGTTTCGATTTAGCTTTTTCTCTTTGGCAATTCGAATTGCCCAACCTAAACTCTGGAGAGCTTCGCTTCCGTAGTAGATTTCTTCTTTTAGTCTTTGGATGTTTTCTGTTAAGTCCATTTTATTTTCCTAAAGTTTGATACGCTTCGTCTAAAGTTTGGATGCACTTTGAGATTGATTCTATTAGACAACTATCTGGTGTTTTCATCCACTTCTTATGAAGTTCGAGTTGCACCTGTAGTTGAGTTTTTACGAAACCAATCTTTCCCATCGCTGTTCCAGCGTTTATAGATTGTTCCATCAGTTTGTTTTCGATTGTGTTTGTCATATTTTTTTATCTTTCTGCTTGTTCGATTGTTTTTCCAAGTTCGATTGACCGATTCAGTTCGTTCTTGAGAATGTTATTTTTGCGGAGCTTAATGATTTTAACCGCATCTTGAGTTGCCCAATCCCATCGGGAGCTATAGCAAGCACCTTCGGTCAGATTGATTTTGATGAAGTTATCGTGATCTTTCACGAACACAACTCGATCAGTTTTCAGCCAAGGAGTCGCCTTGGTATCATATTTGAGGAGATAGTATTCTCCAACTTCGGGGTTTATTGTCTTACTTATTTCTTTCATACTCTTAATCTATCACACTTTCTGATTTTGTCAAGCTATTAAATTTCGTTGATCTTCAACAACTTATGACTTTTTGCCATTTAATTTTGCCTTAAGTAGAGCGTGAGCCCTAGCCTTTTCTGGATTGTTCTTTTTCCATTCTGACCAACTCTTGCGAAGAATTGCCCATTTGCGTTGATTTCTTTCTATTCTTTTTGTTTCGTATTCGTTTATCATTTTATTTATTTTCTTTCTCAATTAGAGTTGCATTATTTAGGTTGATTGTTCCAACCTTTCCTTTATCCTCACCTTCGAGGAATGTTACAACCGCATTTCCTGCGGTAGTTCTGTAGGAAACTTTTACCAAAGTTCCTTCGTATAGGTAGATTTCACCAAAGTATGTTGGTGTATTCCTAGCATTAGTTATGATGGATTCAGAGGCATCCATATTGCCTGATGCTTTACGCATATTTTCACGCATCAACTTCCGTTGATAGTTCCAGTTTATCATTCTATGACTCATTTTCTATTACCTTTCTTATTTTCTTTCTTATCTTTCATACCTTTAGTCTATCATATCACAGCTAAAAGTCAAATTTTTTCCTCAGTTAAATTTCGTTGATCTTCAACGACTTGCAAACTTTCTTTTTTTAAGTTTTCGATTTGTTCAATTTTCTCTGCGAGCTTTTTCATTCTCTCGGCAGATTCTTGAAAGCCTTTGGTGATAGCTTCGAGGTTGCGAATTGTTTCGTTGAGGTCGAATTTATTTTTGGTTTTTGTTTTCATTTTTTTCTTCTTTCTTTCTACCTTTAATCTATCATAAATTTTTATTTTTGCAAGAAAAATCTTCATTTATTTCTCGTTGATTGATAACGAGTTACAACGCAAGGGAGGCGCTCCGTTCAAGTCTTTGATAATCAACGAGATCGGTTTGTAGCGTTTAAGACTAGAAGTCGAAAAGATCGGTTTCGATCTTTTGCTTTCGTTCAGGTTTTGTCGCAAGATCAGCAATGTTTACAAGTGTTTATCTATCAAGCACTTACAGAGACGCCCTCCCTGCCGCTGTAAGTCGTTGATGATTAACAACTTACAACGGAAGATTTTAGAGAGGCAGGAATCGAATTTCTTTTGATTCGTCCAGATATTTTTCAGAAGGTTTGAAAAAGATCACACGCTGAAAAACTTTTTCAGTTGTCACATTCTCAGGAAGTGAAACTGTGTTGCCTTCTTCGTCTGTGCCAACGATCAAAGCCTTACCAGCGAAAGGCTGTGAGCTGATCCCGATCTTAAAGTATGCTTGAGACTTGGAGTCTTTCAGCAAGCCTTCATCATCTAGGATCATATCCACGCCATCAGCGAGGCCAGCTATCGTGATGATGTCGCAATCAATGAGAGTGCGAAGTGTTTGGAGTTTAGTATCAGCAAGCGTGACCTGTGACACGGTTTCGGTGAAGGGGTCGATGAGGATAGCTCGTGCCATCATTAGATCTTCCTCGTTTCAAGTAGGTTGCTCAACTCGGCGAGGTATACGCCAGCAGTGAGGTTGTATTGCTTGCTGTTTAGGTCTTTGATGATGTTTACCAAGTTGGATGCCAACTCGATGATCTTGTCATTGGTATTGTTCATTGGTTTAGATTATCTCCTTTTGTTGTTTTTGTCAAACACCAAATTTGTTTCGGTATTGATTGTAGAGGTTTTGGTATTCTTCGCCATTTTGGGCGATGATTTCGTGAATCTCGTTATATTCTTGCTGACCTTTTCGGTAGTAGTAAGAATCATCACTCATCATATAAGACCAATCGTGAGCTTTTAAGAGTTGTTCGAATTGTTCTAGGTTCATTGTTTTATCTTTCATATCTTTAGCTTATCACACTTTCGTATTTTGTCAACTTTTATTTCTTATTGAGCATCAACGGGATACAAACCCTTGCGAAGATAAATGGTTGTCCATTTACCCTTATCCTCTCCTTCGAGGATTTCAGCGGTTGCACTCATTGTTTTATATCCGATAGTTGAAGGGAACACCTTAACAAGTAGCTTTTCGCTACCATATCGGAAGATGTTTTTGTTTTCGTATAGTTCTGGATTTATTGTTATCATTGTTTTATTATCCTTTCTTTAGAGTTTCGATTTCGTCCATTTTGACGATGATTTTTTCCATCCGCTTTGCGGATTCTTGATATCCCTTGGTAATTTCTTCCAAGCGTTTAATTGTTTCGTTGAGGTCGAATTTGATTTTGATTTTTGTTTTCATTTTTTTCTTCTTTCTTTCTACCTATAATCTATCACAGATTTGAATTTTTGCAAGATATTTTTTCATTTAAATTTCATTGATTGACAACGAGTTACAACGCAAGGAGGTCGCTTCCCTAAGTTGTTGATGGTTAAGGGCTTAGGTTTTATGCGTTCTATCAGGTTTATCTCGAAGATCGTTTTCGATCTTTCTGCTTCCATCAGGTTTGTCCGTAAGATCGAACATCTATAACTCTTTGATTATTAAGGACTTACAAGAACGTCCTCCCTGCGCGCGTAAGTCGTTGGTATTCAATCACTTACAACGATTAGAATCTCTTATAGTTTATAGAACTTATGATTTTTTATTAGTGCAACTTCTTTGATTCCCTTTGACCATTTGGGTGACACTTGGAAAGTGTGATAGTGATTTGCACCATTCACTACATCGGGCATTCGTTTCTCTGCTACAAGTTTGGCTAGGCGTAGAGCGTTGTGTGCTTGCGGATTCTTTAGAAGCTGTTGCTTTCTTACTTCGCTCACTCCACCATTCCAGAAACTGAATTGTTTTGGAGCGAGACACACCTGCGTTGCTGTTTGCTTACGCTCTATGGTGCGTGTTTGTATGACTGACGCAACGCCAGCCATGCCTTCAAAGCCTTCTCCTCTTGCTTCGCCAAGGATGGTCAAAGCTATAACAAGAATCTCTGCGGTCATTATTCTCTCCCGCTGCTGATTGCTCCGCAGTAGTCGCTAGGCTTCTCTGCGGTGATTGTTCCAAGGTTGTAAGTATCATTTGACGCAGAGGTGCGAAGAAAACGACCCTCTTTGATTTCATTAAACTTACGCTCCGCTTTCATTTTCGCAAGGCGAAGAACGCCACCTTTCAAGCCCTTTGTATAAGAGCCAGAGGAGAGTGAGACGATGGCAACACGCATCATAGCGTGAAGCACAGCTTCAGGCTGAGCGTAAAAGTAAAACGCTTTGCCGTTGCCCATATCGTGCAACTTGCCAGAGGTTGCACCCCAATTGAACATCTGGTTAAAGAAGTGGGTGATTTGATTCAGCGAGCCTTCCAAGAGGAAAGCGGTTGTGTTGCCGAAGGGTTGCATTGTGATGTTGATTTGATTATTGTTTTTCATAGGTTCTATATTGTCCTTTGGTTGATGTTTCGTCAAGTAGTTATTTGGTGATGGGTTCGCCCATATACTTCTGATGAGCTTCGTCTTTCTTTGCTTGAGCTTCTGCCATGATATCGTCAAGGCGTTGTGCCGAAGCTTTGTAGCCCTCTGCGATGGCGTTAAGCCTACGGATGGTTTCGTCTAGGTTGAACTTGATGTTTGCTTTAACTTTCATGCTTATAGTCTATCACACCTATGGTATTTGTCAATAGCCCAAACACATTTTTTTTTAAAATTTTTTAGTTATAAGATTATCTTATAAGATTTATTAGTCCTAATCTATTTATTATCAACGACTTACGCGCGCGGGGGGCAAGCTCGTCTAAGTATATGATATACAAGATAATAGATAAAAAGACGATCTTAGCGGAAAACCTGATGGAAAGGAAAAGATCCTACCCCATTTTTGAAAAAAACCTGAATGAAGTAACTTTTATATAGGCGCGGGGGGACTAATATCATTCTCCCCAATCATATAAATGTATTCTTATATATATCCATAGTTTTTAAATAATTAAAATATATTTATGTTACTTCAATAAAATCAAAATAAAAAAAATCCAGAGCACTATTTGATAATATGGTCTTTTTATATATATTTTTATGTATAAACTACACCGTTAATAGAAAAGTCGTCTATTCTATAAGTTCCACCAGAACCTGTTCCAGTTAAAGTTATAACTAAAGTAATTGTTCCAGTAAGATTTGTTAATCCCGCTACCGACAAAACCCCAGTATTCGAACCGACCGTTGGAGTAGTGTCCGAAGCAACAGAAATAGAATTAATTGTTATACTTGAGGTTGTTGCAGCTGTTGAACTTCTTTGTCTCCAAAAACTAAATGATGTGATATCTAATTTATAACCACTATTAACGTTAAATGTTAAAGTATAAGTTCTTCCAACCGCTCCACTATTAACCCCCAAGGCTTGACCAGTACTTCCTGCAAAATTTGTAAATCCAGTAAAATTTGTATCCCATTGAGAAGATGAAAGATTTGCGTCAATTATAACTGGAGCTACAGTGTAAGGCTTGCCAGATATTGTTATAGTGCCAAAATTATGTAAATAAATTTGAGATATTGACAAAACTTGTAAAACTAACGTAGCAGAACCTGTTCCAAAAGCATTTGTAGCAGATATTGTTATATTATAAGTTCCTCCAACGGTTGGAGTACCAGAAATTAGACCAGTGGAAGTATTTATTGTTAATCCTGCAGGTAGTCCACTAGCATTATAAGATGTAGGAGTATTAGTGGCAGTAATTGTATAATTATAAAAAGTTGATATATATACATTAGAAGTCAAGGCACTAGTAATAACAGGCATTGGTGTAGATGAAACAGTTAAAACCAAGGTGCCCGAACCTGTTCCAAAAGAATTAGTAGCAAAGATAGTTATATTATAAGTTCCTGGAGAAGATATAGACCCAGAGATTAAACCAGTAACAGTATTGATGCTTAATCCCACAGGTAAATTAGTAGCATTAAAAGAAGTCGGGAATTGAGTAGCGGTGATCAAATAATTAAAAGAAAAATTATCAAATACACTGCCTACTAAAGGACTATTTATTACAGGGCTAGATATAGGATTAGGATTTATTAAATCTGCAATTCTTGTATTAGAATAATATTTTTCTGGAAGATTGACCATCCGCTCTGCTTCTGATAAATTTGGATACTCCTTAGGTAAATTAACCATTTTCTCTGTTTTAGGGACAACAGATTCTTCGACAGGTTTATTAAATCTTGGCATATTAATTATTACACAAGCCAGTGTAATTTAATGTATGTTTAAGTATATATTAGGGATTTCTGCTTTTCTTTTAGCTGGTTGCGCGGCCTTTTTCTCGGTTAAAGGTATAGCTCTTCTTTTTTCAGCAAGTTTTTATAGTGTGCTTGTAATGGCTGGTAGCCTTGAGTTGGCCAAATTAATAACAGCAAGTTATTTATATCGTTATTGGACTAGCATACATCAAACACTAAGAGCTTATATGTTATCTGCAACTATACTATTAATGGGTATTACTAGCCTTGGTATTTTTGGTTTCTTATCTGACGCTTTCCAAAAGAACTTCTCTCAATATAGCCTTAATGTAGCTAAAATAGATAGTCTTAAATCTCAACAAGTATTCTTCAACTCTCAAATAGACTTTAATAAAAATAAGTTAAAAGACCTTATAGAATTACAAAAAACATATCAAACATCATTAGATAGCGCAGTCAAACAAGAAGTAACTACTACTAAAACAACTAGCGGTGGTTTATTCTCATCAGCAAAAACAGAGAAAATTACAGATCAAAAATTATTAGATAGTAAAAATAGAATAGTAGAGGGTTCTCAGCAAAATATTAGTAGTTTATTTACTCAAATATCAACAGTAACCATAGATTTACAAAATTTAGAGAAACAAAGCTCTGAAACAGCTCAACAAATAATGATATTAGAAAGTGATAATACTAAAGGCGAAATTGGTACATTTAAATTTGTAGCTGAAGCTTTTGGTTTAAAAATAGAAACAGCAGTAAGAATATTTACAATATTATTAGTTGTAGTATTTGACCCCTTAGCCGTAGCTTTAATCATTGCATATAATAAGCTATCTAATAAGAAAGAAATAATTATAGAAAAACCTGTAGAAAAAATAGTAGAAAAGATTATAGAGAAACCAGTAGAAGTTATAAAAGAAATATATCATCAATATAAAAGGGGCACAAAACCTTTGCATAATCCAAATTTTGCAGATCCTAACGTAGAGTAACATTTTGTCTCATTTAGCGTCATTTTTGCTCAATATTATAAAATTCTTCTCTGTATCCTACTGGCACATATCCTGCATATAGATAAAATAAAGGAGGCATAGAAAAATATGCTATTGACACTAAGAAACGGACATAGGCCATCGGATATATTTGAAAATATATTTAATGATCCTATATTTAATTATAATAGGGAGTATTCTGACTTTGCTTTAGAAAATGATCAATATTCTCTTGAAGTTCCTCTTGCAGGATTTAAGAAAGAAGATATTGATATTAATGCAAATCAAGAGCATCTAACAGTAAAGGCAACAAGAAAAGAAGGTAAAGTAAAATACGAGAAATGTTTTTATTTGCCGAGAAAAGTAGATCTTTCCGAGGTAAAAGCAAAACATGAGGACGGCTTGCTCTCAATTACCTTTGGTAAAGAAAATAAAAAACTACAAAATAAAATCAAAATAGACTAATAATAATCTTAGCGTCAAGTTCAATCCTTGGCGCTAAGTGTAATACTTTTATATGAGTATTGCTTCTTGGTTAATCTGTGGCGCAGTTTTAATTTATGTTCTTTATTTAAAAGAAAGAATTAAATAATTATTTATCTAAATATTTTTTAATATCTTTTATTAATTTATTCCTTCTTCTACGCTCTAAAGCAGTAACATAGAGAGCTAAAGAGATCGGAAAAAAGATTCTAAGAAAAAATCCCAAATGGTGCTCTTTAGTAAGAAGATTAAAATGATTAAGGTAAAGATCACTGAGTCCGTAAATTGTAAACAAAATAGCTGGAATAAAAACAATAAAAAAGAACTTGTCGTAATGTTCAAGATTTTTCCACCAATCTTTTAGTTTTTTGATAGTATCCAGCATGTAAAAAAGATTACAGCTAAGACAGAGAACCAGAGAATGTTTCTTTTAATGTTTTTTCTTTTGTGATATTTCCAAAATTCAGCTATAAATTGTTCTGTATTATTACAAGATGGCGCTATTAATTTAACATCTCTTATTAATTTATTTACTCTTTTATCCATGCTTTGGTTCTTTCTGCATCATCATCTATTAATATACTATTAAAAACTATAGCTTTGTATTTTTCTTCTATCCATTTGGTGACCCTTACTTGATACTCTGCTCTATTGCCAGCAACTCCAACTGGCATTGTGCCATGATTACTGTCATAAACCCAGAGTATGCCTTTGTGTTCAAAAACGCATATTGCATGTCCTCTGTACTTGGGTATAGAGACGGTATATTCTATTAAAGTTTTATCAAAGATAACCGATACATCATTTAATTCATCTGTATAGTGAAATTGAAAAGCAAAAATTTGTGCCCATGTATTTTCATTAGATAATATATAATTAGCATTAGAAGCAAAAGCCACAGAATCAACAAAGCAAGAATTAGGCAATTTAGATATACTATTATTTTTTGCTATATAGAATCCTAATTCAAGAAAGCAATAAGCTATCGCCCCATTTATTAAAAGCACTAATGTCAATTTGCTTTTCCATCCAAACCAAGCAAAGAATCTTTTGATATTCACTCTCTCCTATAGATTACACCTAGGAGATATTGTTCAATTTATTTTTTAAATTAAACTAGGGCGTAGCCTTTTTTAAATTTTAAATTTAACTCAAAAGCGTTTACAGCTAGTCCCCTGTCAAATCTTTTAATAAACTTTGTGCCTTCTTTTGGCATAGGAGCTACAAACATTTTATTGTCTATTTTTAAAGCAACCTGATTAGCAAGAACTGATACTTCTTGTATTTCTTTTTTCATTTTATTTTTAATTGCTCTGGCAATTGCACAATTTTGTGGATTAGCTTTTTCGCCTTCAAGTATATTTTTATCTGTTATTTTGAATTTTAGTTGTTTCATTTAGTTTCTCCGTTTATTTGGTTTACACCATATTCATAGTTGTCAGAGTCTTCTGTTACCCACTTAGGACAGTTTTCGACACTATAAATATGACTATTGACTTTTCTTTCAATAAGATTTTGGCCTTGTTTTGTAACAAAGTTTGGATCATATAATCTTAATCTATTATTTGGTTGTATAGCAAAATTTCCATTATCTAACTGCAGTACATGTCCACATTTATGTTGTCCTGGATTTTCGCTAAATCCAAAATTAAGTTCATTGAAATCACTGTGCGCCCAATCTAATGTAAAAAGATAAGTTCCAAAATATTCTTTGCCATTACGTGAAAGAAATTTTAATTTTTTATTTTGAAATATCGAAAATTTAGTTACTGCAATATGATAACTAAAACTATCCCAGAGCTCTAATTCATGAAGATCTTGTTCTGGCACTCCTTCCTTTGCACAAAATGCGCTAATTGGCGCATGCCACCAAATTCCACCATCTTCCATAATAAAATTAAAAAGAGGAACCTGTCCAGGCAAAGAACTAACGCCAAAAACTAGAACTTGATAATATTTATCATGACTATCTTTTTGATCTCTTAAATAATTGCCTCTTATATAACATTCAATTGGTGGGATGTTTGCGTTTAAGAATGCCATTATTAAATTATTTACACATTATTTAATAATTCGTGTAAATAGATTTGTAAGTTGAATGTCTAAAAAACATAAGCAAAAATCACAAGATAAATCCCCAGTCGTTCCTCAAAGAGATAAAATTGAAGGCTCCTTAGATATTCGTGAATTACAATGGACCGAAAATCAAAAGAATTTTATAGAATTGATACAGAATAAAGAGACAAAAATAGTATTTTGTAAAGGTCCAGCAGGAACGGCTAAAAGTTTATTATCAGTATATTCTGCTTTAAAATCTTTAAATGATAAAAAGATAGGTGAAATATTCTATATTCGTAACCCAGTAGAAAGCTCTACTCATAACCTTGGATTTCTAAAAGGAGATCTGCACAGTAAGCTGGATCCATATTTACAGCCATTAATGGATAAGCTTCATGAATTATTGCCAAAGAATCAGGTGGAGAGATTATTAAAAGAGGAGAGAGTCAAGGGTTTACCAGTGGGATTCTTAAGAGGTTTAAGCATAAATGCAAGCTATATTATATGTGATGAAGCTCAAAATTTGAGCATACATGATCTTTTATTAATTACTACAAGGATGGGTAGATTTAGTAAATTAATATTAATTGGAGATATTAGACAATCAGATATTAAAAATAGCGGATTTGAAAGAATATATAATTTATTTGATGATAAAAAAAGCGCAGATAAGGGCATAGTAACATTTAAATTTGGCAGAGATGATATTATGCGAAATAATATATTAGCATATATTATAGAAAAATTCGAAGAATTGAAGTGATAAATATTTTGAATTTTATCAGTATTTTGACTATAATATATTATGCTAAAAGTTTATTGTCAAGATTGCGGCAGTCCAACTAATTATTCTAATACTAAACCAAAATTTTGCAGTTCTTGCGGTAAACCTTTTGATAAAAATATCGCAGTTAATCGAATAGAATTACGAAAACCAACTATTACAAAACGAGTATTAAAAGAAGAAGATTATGATGATAAAAATGAAATTTACGATTATGAAGACGAAGATATCGCAAGCGTACCAGACATAAATAAACTTGATTTTGATATAACAGAAACGAAGCTAAATAAAATTAAAATGGGTGATATTATATCTAATGTTCCAGAAAGCGCTCTTGCTAATGAAAAAAAAATTAAGATAAACCAAAAAAATAAAAAATCAAAAAAAATAGAAAAAAGAATAAACCAAGAATTTTTAAATCAATTTAAAGCCGAAGCTGGCACTTTAAGGCCATTGTCAAGAAAAAATAGGAATTCTTTAGATGGCTAAAAAATTAAGTTTTGAAGATAGAATAGAAGAGATAAATACTGAAATTTTAAAAAGAAAAAATAAGTGGAATTTAACAGCTATTTCTTGGATGGATTTTTCGGACGTAGCTCAAATACTTAGATTTCATATATATAAAAAGTGGCATCTGTATAATTTATCAAAACCTTTGGCGCCATGGGTCAATAGAATTATTAGTAACCAGATTAAAAATTTGATAAGAAATAATTATAGCAACTATACAAGACCATGTTTAAAATGTTCAGCGGCGGAAACGGAAGACGGATGCTCTATATATGAGAAACAATGCGCAAAATGCCCACTATACGCAAATTGGATAAGAAGTAAAAAAAATGCACATGATACTAAATTACCCTTAAGTTTAGAGAATCATGTTCAAGAAATACATAACATTCCGAATGATAGCTTTAATATTGAACAAAGCGCTTTAAACACTCATAGAAAAATGGAACAAGTTCTTAAACCTATAGAATGGAAGGTATATAAATATTTATATATTCAAAATAAAAATGAAGAAGATGTGGCGAAATTAATGGGCTATAAAACAACTGAAAAAAATAGAATGGCTGGATATAAACAAATTAAAAATATTAAAAAATCAATTATTTTAAAAGTTAAAAAACATTTATATAATGGAGATATAGACATTTTATGAGTGAAGAAATAATACTTTTAACAGAAGAGCAACAATTAAAATTGCTAACAGAATGGAATAATCGTCCAAATAATCCACCTTCACTTGTCGAATTAGTTAAATTAGCTTTTGATCGAGAAGATTTAGATGGTAGAAGTAAAGAAGGCAAGGCCGTTAAAACATTTTTAGCATCAAGACAAATAAGACCAAAGAAAAGCCACGAATACCAAGCTAAAGGGTTATTAGAATTAAACGCAGAGCAAAAGGAATATATTAGTAATAATTGCCATACAATGACTGGTTTAGAAATGGCGAGAATTTTATTTAAAAATGAAACTCTAACAAATCTTTCTCAAGAAACAAGAACAATATTAGAATATATGAAAACCATTCCTAATATCATTAAATTTAATAGTCTGGATACAGAAAATATTGCGACAGAAGAATATCGTCCGCCTAAAAGTGAAGAAAGAACTATAGCAAAAATAAATAAATATATTTTAGATGGAATTGATAAAAATAAACTTACACATAAACACAAAAAAGAAATTAATTCTTTAATTGGATATATGAATACTTTTAGATTTTGTCATCAAATTAATTTATACGATGACGAAAAAGATCGTGAGCTTTTTGAAAGTAGTTTTGTCAGATATACTTACGATAAAAGTGATCTTACTCAAGAAGAAGTAGATCAATACATTGTCCTTTCTACGGAAGTGGTTATATCCTCTAATATACAGCAAACGATTAATGTTCTTCAAAATCAGATTGATATGGCTATTCAAGAAGACGGTAAAATTCCAATGGCATTAGTAGAAGCCAGTAATACTGCAAGAAAAGAATATAATGATTGTGTAAATCGTCAACAAAAACTTTTGAATGATTTAAAGGTGAAAAGAAGCGAGAGATTAAGCAAGCAAGTAAAAGAGACGGCTTCTATTATCAATCTTGTTCAAATGTGGAAAGAAGAAGAGAGCAGGCAAAAATTAATTAAAATGGCAGAAATGAGAAAACAGGTTATAGAGAAAGAAATTGATAGACTATCTTCAATGGATGATGTTAAATGTAAAATACTTGGTATTTCTAAAGATGAGATTTTAAATGGATGAGTGTTATATGCAAAGTTGATGGCAAAGAATTTAAAGATGAAAAAAGTCTTCATCTTGCATTAAGAACTTATGGATTAAATAAAGAAAAATATTATCACCAGTATTATCCTAAAAAAGATTTACTTACTGGAGAAGTAATTAATTTTAAATCAAAAGAACAATATTTTAGTAGTGATTTTAACGACAAGAATAATATGAAGAAATGGCTAAAAGAACAGCCAACAGATAAAGCCCAAGAATATTGTAAAGCTATTTTAGAAAAAAGAAAAAATGATAAAAAATTAATATATAGTCCCACGCAAGTTGAGCTAAGAACTATTATGAGTCCGTCTATTATTTTTTATAATAAAATATTTAATGATTATTATGATTTATGTTCTGATTTACGGTTAGAAAATAAATTTATACATCCCAAGAATATATCTAATCAATTTAAAAATAAATTAAATTTAAATAATACAATCTATATTGATACAAGAGAGCAAAATTGGTTAAAGTTTGATATACCTTTTGAAATAAAAACTTTACCATTTGGCGACTATACTTGTAACAACGATAATTGTAATTGTTTTATAGAAAGAAAAAGTTTAAGTGATTTTATAAGCACTTTAAGTGTTAAAAATTATGAAAGATTCAAGAACGAGATAACGAAAACTCACAGAAATAATTCATATTTAATAGTTATTATTGAAGAAAAATTGAACAGCGCTTTAAGCTTTCAATACCTTCCGCATATTAGTAAAAAAATAAAAGCAACACCAGAATATATATTTCATAATGCTAGATCTTTATTACAAGAATTCAATAATCTTCAGTTTTTATTTGTAGATGGTAGAGAAGAGATGAAGAGAGTAATAGAATGTATTCTTGCCTCAAATTGTTTTTACAGAAAAATTGATCTACAGCTAGCTTATGATATGAAATTACTATGATATATTGCCCAGAAAAATATATAAGAGAAGTTAAAGACGTAAATGCTGAACTAGCAGAATTACAAGGATATCTTAATGACAAGGAAGCTAAAATTAGTCTAGCCAAATTTTTAAGAGCAAATTTAGGTTTTACTACAGAACTTGTGAGTGGGGTTAAGTTAGCTGCCTATCAAGAAATTCATTTAAAAGCAATAATGAATAGAAATTTCAATATGTGTGTTTTTGGTCGTGGTTGCGGTAAGTCATTTATGGCAGCTATATTCTGTTTTCTTCAATGTGTATTTGAACCAAATACAAAAATTCTTATAGCAGGGCCAACGTTTAGAACTGCTAGATTTATTTTCAATAATTTAGAAAAAATAGTAGAAAGTAAGGGCGCAGAACTTTTATCTCAATGCTTTGGGGCTAAAGCAAAGCGTAATGATCAATTTGAATGGCAAATTAACGGCGGAAGTATTGTAGCGATTCCGTTGAATGGTGAAAAAATTCGAGGATTTCGAGCAAACGTTCTTGTTTTGGATGAGTTTCTTTTATTACCAGAAGAAATTATTAAGAATGTATTAATGCCATTCTTAGTCGCCCCCCAAAACATGAAAGAGCGTATGGAGATTAGAGAATTTGAGGATAAATTGATATCAGAAGGAGCAATGAAAGAAGAAGATAGAATGATTTTTGAAAATACAAGTAAAATGATTGCTCTTTCTTCCGCTAGTTATACATTTGAAAATCTTTATAAAACATATAATGAATGGTCTGCTAAAATTTTAGATAAAGAAAAAGGAGAAGCTAAATACTTTGTAAGTCAATTAAGCTATGAAGCGCTACCAGAAGAAATGATTGACAAAACAATTATCGAAGAAGCTCAAGCAGGAGGATCAAGTCATAGCAGTTTTCTCAGAGAATATTGTGCTCAATTTACAGATGGTAGCGATAGTTATTTTAATGCTAAAAAAATGGAAGACTGTACTTTAAAAATAGGAGAATCACCTCATACCTTGTTAAAAGGCAAATCAGATAAAAAGTATATTCTTGGGATAGATCCGAACATGAGCGATAGCCCAAATGCAGATTATTTTGCTATGGCAATTTTAGAAATAGACGAAAATTCCAATACTTCTACATTAGTTCATACATATGCTGGCCTTGGAAATTTAAAAAATCATGTAGCATATATGCATTATATAATGATAAATTTTAATATTGTATTTATTATTATAGATAATGCTGGAGCAGACGTATTCTTATCAGCATGTAATGAGTCAGAGGCTTTTAAAAAAGATAAAATAAATATAAAAACGTTGGATTTTGATTCAGATTTAGAAGGCTTAGATTATGAATTGATGATTAAACAAGTCAGGCAAAAATATAATTTAGAAGATAAAAAAATAGCAATGAATCAAGTTTTTACTAGTAATTTTATAAGGAAAGGGAATGAGCATCTTCAAGCCTCGATTGATTACAAAAAAATATGGTTTGCTTCTAATACTGGAGCACATGAAGATTTTTTTAATACTACAATTAGTAGCCATCCAAATTTAAATTCAATTAGAACGGAAGAAAAAAAAGATTGGACGACTTTAGATTTTATTGAAAATCAAGATGATTTTATATATCAAACTAAAAAACAGTGTGCCCTAGTCGAACATACAACTACGACTAGAGGAGCTCAAAATTTTGATTTACCACAGCATTTAAAAAGAAGCGCATCTGCAAATAAGGCGAGAAAAGATAATTATTCGGCTTTAATGCTTGCAAATTGGGCTTATAAATGTTATAATGATTTGATGCGTGCGCCAAAAACATTAGAAATTCCAACTTTTAGGCCTATAATGATTGAATAATGTGTAATATTTATTGAAAATGTCCAAAAAAACACAAAATAAATCAAAAAAAGATAAACATTCAATAATTGAACCACTTATGGTCTCTGAAGGTTCCGCAATTAATGATGGCAATCAGGAAAATACAAAATTAAGAAGAAATGCTTCTTCTGTAATTACAAGAACAGATAGATATAAAAATATTGATGATGGTATAATACCCTTTAAATATTCAAGTGGCGTAAAAGGAAATTCAAATTTAAATATTAGAGACGCCGTTATTTTATGTCAAAAATGTTATTATAATTTTGCAATTTTTAGAAATACTATTGATTTAATGACGGAGTTTAGTGCGAATAATATATATTTTCAAGGAGGTAGTCAAAAATCTAGAGATTTTTTTGAAGCATTATTTAGAAAAATTAACGTATCTGAGTTACAAGATAAATTTTTTAGAGAATATTATAGATCAGGGAATGTATTTATATATAGGTTTGAAACATCAGTTTCTGATGAGGATATAACTAAAATAACTCAAACGTTTGGTTTAACAACTAAGGCCTCTGTCAATTTACCTTCTAGATATATTATACTAAATCCCGCAGATATCCAAATTGGCGGAAGTATTAATTTTTCAGTAGGTAGATATTATAAATTATTAAGTGATTACGAGATCGAAAGATTAAGAAGCCCAAAAACAGACGAAGATAAAGAAGTCTTAAATAGTCTTTCTCCAGAAATAAAAAAAATGATACAACAAAAAACCATTGGCGCTATAACAATTCCTTTAGATCCTAAAAAAATTAATGCAGTTTTTTATAAAAAACAAGATTATGAGCCTTTTGCTGTTCCCATGGGTTTTCCAGTTTTAGATGATATAAATTGGAAAGCTGAAATGAAAAAGATGGACATGTCAATAACTAGAACAATGCAACAAGCTATTTTATTAGTTACAATGGGTTCAGATCCAGAAAAAGGAGGAATTAATCAGAAAAATTTAGAAGCTATGCAGGTCCTTTTCCAAAATCAGAGCGTCGGAAGAGTTTTGATTGCGGATTATACTACAAAAGCAGAATTTATAATTCCTGATATAGGAAATTTAATAGGACCAGAAAAATATGAAGTCGTTGATAGAGATATTCAAATTGGGTTAAATAATATTCTTATTGGTAGTGAAAAATTCGCTAATCAAAGCATTAAAGTTCAAGTTTTTATAGAAAGATTAAAACAAGCAAGACAAACATTTATTAATGAATTTCTAATACCAGAAATTAGGAGAATAAGTAAAGATTTAGGTTTTAAAAATTATCCAGAACCTCATTTTGAAGATATCGATTTAAAAGATGATGTTCAATATTCTAGAATTTATAATAGATTAATGGAGCTAGGAGTATTAACTCCAGAAGAAGGGTTGAGAGCGATTGAAACTGGTAGGCTGCCGAATTCAGATGAATCAATAATTTCTCAAGAAAAATATAGACAACTAAAAGATAAAGGATTTTATCAACCATTAATTGGAGGTTCAGCTGGAGGTTCAGCTGGAAGACCAGCTGGTTCTAGCGGGATTCCTCAATCTACAAAAAACATTAAACCAATTGGAGAAGGTCAACAATCAAAAGCAGAGACAAATACTAAATATAGCGTTTCTAAAATAAAAGAGAACCTAATTAAATCTCAAAAATTAGAAGATGAAGTCTCAGCTAAACTTAGAGAAATGCACAAAATTAAAAAAATGTCTAATCAACAGAAAGACATTGCCGAAAAAATAACTCATTTAATTATTGCTAATGAAAGTCCAGAGAATTGGAGTAGGAAAGTAGAAGATTATATAAATAGTCCTGTTGACAAGAATTTAGATTCAATCAAAGAAATTCAAAATATAGCATACAATCATCAATTAGATACTTATGTATCTAGTATATTAAAACATAGTAAAATCTAATTAAATATTAGACCACCAAATATTAACTCCACCAGATGGCGCACATAGAAATACTTGTCCACTAGAAGTTGGAATAACAAGTGCTGTATTGTTAGCAATTAATGTTGTTCCACTATAAATTCTATCTGTGGATGAAACAGAATTAGCGTAAACATTAATATTTGTTCCAGCTCTATTCCTTACTTCGATTTGTGCTCCTCTTATAGCCGTTGGTAACATAATTGCGCCATTAGCAACTCCTGCGCCAGTTACAATAATTCTATCGCCTGTAATTACATTTGCCGAAGCTTGAGTTGATGCAAATGATCCAGAAATTGTGTTAGTATTAAATAAAAGTTTGCCTGTAAGAGAAATCGTATCTGTATATGCGTCTCCCAAGGAAGAATTACCACTAACATTTAAACCGCCAGCGACACTAATATCATTAGTATAAACACTTGCCCAATTTAATGATGAACTTCCTAAATTTCTTGCATTATTTTGATTTGGCTCCAAAGTTGTGTTCACCCTTCCCAAGAAGGAAACCGTATCAGTATTTGTATCTCCAAGAATAGTATTTCCATCAACATTAAAATTACTAACAACTCCAAGATTGCTATCTGTTCTTAAAGTATTTGCTCCACTACGATAAAGATTAGCATCTAATCCAATAGTCATTCCAACGTTTGCGGTAGTATTAGTTAATTGAAAAGTAGTTTTTCCACCATTATTTGTAGATGCGAAGTTGTCATCTGTGCTTAATTGGTTTGCTCCAGAACGGTAAAGATTTGTGTCAAGACCTATTGTCATTCCAACGTTTGCCGTTGTGTTGGTTAACTGAAAAGTAGTTTTTCCACCATCATTTGTAGATGCGAAGTTGTCATCTGTGCTTAATTGGTTTGTTCCAGAACGGTAAAGATTTGTATCGTGACCTATTGTCATTCCTACATCGGTGTTTTGAGAATTAAGTACCAAAGTTTGTTTTCCGCTAGAAACGGTAGTAAGTATAACGTCATCTGTCCCAAGTACATTACCGCTAGCTCTATAAAGAGTGACAAAGTCTACAGAATCACTTCCTATTCTAATTCCTAAATCTGTCGTATCATTTGATAGATACAGGCCACTTTTTCCATAATTTCCACTTATTATCCATCTTAGATTTGTTGTCCATCCACTGCCTGGATGATTGGGTAAATATATTATTTCTTTATCTCCTTGATTTGATCTTAAGGTAATTCCACCATTTCCTGCTCCAGCATCATTTGTTAAAGGAGAAGTAGCGTAAATACCGCTTCCTCCTATAGGAGAACCTGTAATAACATTTAGTTCTATAGATTTATCTTCGGCGAATATTTGCTGCACAGCAAATTGTGCTGCAGAACCGTAAACGTTCAAATTGCCACTTACATTTAAATCTCCAGCAAGATATCCAGTACCATCAACTCTAACATTTCCTCCGCTTACATGTAGTAATTGGACTGGATTAATTGTACCTATACCAATTTTACCTTGATTATAAGCGGTACCTTCTACTCTATAATAATTTTCATGATATTCTGGAATATAAGACATAGTTACCTTTTACCTTTTATTTTATTACACCAAAAACCAGCCACTTCCATTGCTTAAAAATTCATAACTTGCAAATCTTTGATCTATTATAAATCCAGTAAAAAATAAATCTATTTTATCAGATCCACTTGGAAATACCATAATATTTCCTAAACCTAGATTTTTTATAGTATACAAAACTCCGCTATTTTGAAATGCAGAGGGTAAATATAAATTTGTAGTTCTCATAATTGGAACATGCACAAAAGTATATCTTCCACTTACTATTGCATTTATAGGGTTTCCATCTAGATATTCTATAGCTCGCCCAGAAATTCTACCTAATTCATGAGGTTGATAATCAAAATTACAATTACCATTACAAAAATCTGCCTTAGCAATCGTTCCATCTTTAATCGACACAGTTTGAGCGTATCCATTGTTGTACCCACTTGGATAAGAAACGGTTGGACTACCTATCGTATCCCAGCCTAAATCTAAACCAGTTGGTTGCCATAATCCAGTTTTATGAATATATGTATTTCCATCTGTTCCAATAATATTTTCAATTCCATTTACGTATGGATTAGCTGTATTCGAACAATCTCCATTTAAATCAGAAATCTCATAGCACCACATGCTACCATCTAATTGTCGAACAGTTGCTTCTTGAAATATTCTACCAGCTAAAAATTGTCCAGTCTCTCCGATTCCTGTTGAAATTATCAAATCTCCATCTATTTTAAAATTACTTCCAGAAATAATGGCTCTTATATCTCCAGGCTGATCTCTTTGAGAAGGATTATCGGAAATATTATCGTATCGGTTTTTATCATAAAACTTGAAATATCCCCCTTCCGTGGCATCAAATAAAACATTTCCACTTCTTAAGTGAATGAGTTCTTGCGGATTTTCAAATGGTAAAGTTCCAGATGTGCCTATGCCAATATTTCCATTATATAATATAGTTATTTTACCAGAATTATTTGCACCAATTTGAATAGCGCCATTCATATTATTTGGAGTTAATTTATAACCAGCGTTTCCACTTAGAGGCATAACTATTTCATTTCCAAATACATCTGCTCCAGTTAAACCAGAATTAATAGTATTATTACTGCCATAAATAGCATTATACATTCCAGTCTCTATTTTATTTCCATATCCTACAATATAAGAATCAAGACCACTATTTAAATTGCCAGACCCAAAAATTATTTGGTTCCTTGTATATGATTCATTTTCTAAACCAAAAATATGTGTTCTTACTGAATTTATGCTAATTTTATTCCCGTATCCAAATATTGCCGACCAATTTCCTGTAGCAAAATTTCCGCTACCATAAATACTTAGCCCTGTGCCATTAGAAAAATTGTTTCTGCCATAAATATTTGCATCCGTTCCGCTAAGATTATTTATATTTCCATATCCATCAATATGACTATTAATTCCGCTATTTCTATTTCCACTTCCAATAATTACCTGATCTGAACCAGACGCTACATTAAACATTCCAAAAACATGAGTTCTTATTGCCGTTTCTTTCGAAAGATTTCCATAGCCATACAGCGCAGAATTAATGGCTAAACCTGAATTTCCTGTACCATAGATACTTACTTTTGCTGCATTTACATAATTTTGACGACCATAAATATTTATTTCAATTCCAGATGTTTCATTTATATTTCCATGCCCAACGACATTACTCATTACTCCAGAAGTTGCATTTCCACTTCCATAAATTGTAGAATCTAGTCCGCTTACAATATTTTTTAATCCAAAAATATGACTTCTTGTAGACGTATTTGTTACAAGATTTTCATATCCATATATTGCAGATTGACTTGCTGTACCAGAATTACCAGTACCATAAATACTTAATCTAGATGCATTAGAATAATTATTACGACCGTAGATATTTATATTCGTGCCAGAACTTTCATTAATATTTTCATATCCATCAATATGACTATTAATTCCACTTGATTTATTATTACTTCCTACAATAACAGAATCTGATCCAGAAGCTGTATTATTAATACCAAAAACATGTGTTCTTGTTGAAGTTAACGTTGCATTATTTGTATATCCGTATAACGCTACTAAATTACCACTTACTATATTACCTGAACCTACGATTGTAGCGTTTGCACCAGTTGTATCGTTTCCTCTTCCTAAAATTGTATTGTTTTGTGAACCAGCTCTTCCAATATTCCCGTATCCTAAATTAATAGTAAAATCCGAGCCATCATAAACAATATTTGCTTTACCTAAAATATATGAATTATCAGCATTATTATAATTTCCATCACCAACTATAAAAGAACATGTTCCTGGCGCATTTAAATTATTATTTCTTCCAAGAATATAAGATTGAAATCCACTAGAAATATTTCCACTTCCAAAAATAAATAATTCATCATCATAACCAATATTTCCTCTACCAAAAATACTAGCATTAAAAGCATTTAAAGATAATTGATTTTCTTTTCCAATTATTATTGTACTATATCCTGAAGTTATATTTGCTGTTCCAAATAATTCGCTACTAAATGCTTGACCAGTTATAGTATTGTTTCTTCCCAAAACGTTAGATTGACTTCCAGAGGAAGATATCTGAGTTTCATAAGATAAGGAAATAATATTTTGACCAGAATAAAAAGAATTTCTTCCACCAATCCAGTTTCCAGTTCCCCTATCCCTGTTATTAAGACCGTAAATATATGAATCTTGGCTTGATGTATAGTTTCTTCTTCCTGCGATATAATTTCCAGTAAAATCGTCTTTATTTAAGACCCCATATATATAAGTATTTGTACCAGAAGTTACATTTTCTCTACCGATTATAAAATTACCTGTACCGCGATCGTAATTATTTCCACCAAAAAAATAAGTATTTTTTCCAGAAGCATCAGATTGTCTACCTACAATAAAATTTCCACTTTCAGTTAAGTAGTTTAATGTCCCAAAATTATAATTTTCTATTCCAGATTTTGTTGATCTGTTATAATTTCCTACAATAAAATTTCCATTTCCTGAGCCAGTATTATTATTACCAAATATTTGAGTTGATAAAGCTTCATTAAAATTTAATCTTCCATAAACATCCACTTCAATACCGCTAATATTGTTGTCTAGACCATAAACGTTAATTTTTTCTAGTGCCCCAGACTTTATTTTTATAATATTCCCTCTACCAAAAACTAAAGTTTGTTTTCCGCTAACTTGATTAAAGTCTCCGTATATAATTGAATTCGCGCCTGCTTCTGAATTATTTCCGATAAAGTTATTTTGTCCTGCAATATAAGATCCACTAGAAAATAAATTTCCAGTATTAAAATTACCATATACTTTTACTAAATTGCTTGTGACAATATTATTGTCACCATGAATTTCTATAAATCCTCCACTAAGATAATTTAAAGAGCCAAATGTTCTGTTTTCTATTCCAGTTGAAAAGTTTCTAGAGCCAAAACTTTCATTTCGCCAACCAGTTAAAATATTATATTGACCTATGTTTATAGAATTATATCCCTTTGTGCTGTTTGTGTGACCTATTTCTGTCACTCCGCTATTTAATCCAGAAACTATTCCAGAGCCATTTAGTATAAAATTTCCATCATACAATCTTAAAACACAAGAGCCAGGATGTGGAAGATTAGCGGAATTTCCACTACCACTTATCATTAAATTTCCACTTATAAATCTTGCTCTACCATAATAATTTAGCAAATCATCTACAATATATGGATCTAAATTTTCTATTATTAAATATTGGTCATTAAATAATCTAAAAAGATTATCTAAAGTTACTTTATATGTAACTCCATCTTGAACAATGGGAAAAATATCTCCAGTTTTAGGATATGGATTTTCAAATAATTGAGATATTTTTTTATTTGCCATTAGATTTTCCTTTTACCTATAATAAATTTACACATAAAATTAGTATAGTATTGAAAGATTGCTAACTAAAAGGTTTTCGTCTTCCTGTAATAAATAACTTCCATCCGTAGTATTTGTTCCAGCTAAAGCTGGCAAGCTGCCACTTTCAATTAAGATAAAATCTTCTATTTTATCTATCCCTAATAAACCAGAAATTTGTAAACCTTGATTATAATTTTCTGTGTTTACTTCTGTGGTAAAAGCAATTCTTGCGTTTTTTCTGGCCCCAATTTCATTTGAATAATTTATATTCTCAAATTTTAAATTAGAAAATTCATAAACAAAGGCGTAATCAAATCTTTTTTCAAATTCACTAGATTGATTCGTGGGGAAAAATATATAATTATCAACAGAACTACATCTTTGATTATTTCTACATTTTATTATTGCTCTGTAATATTTATCCTGATGGATTAAGTTCGCAAGATCATTATAAACGTGTTCTCCCAAAGAAAAATCTATACTTAAATTTATTGTTAATGGTAAATTTATTTCTCTGTCTATTGGTAATTTATATCCTATTGCATTAAAATTTTCTCGATCGAAAGTAAAATTAAATTCATACCCTTGGACATGCGACTCTTTAAAATCTAATCCATATCCATCAGAAGAATAAATCTCGACTTCAATATCTCCAGGCAATAATGCAGCAATAGGATTTCTATTGTCAACTTCTCCAGGAATATTAAATTTTATAGAATCATTTCCACTATTAGTCAAATATGTTTTAGGATCTATGTAAGGAGTTCTTGCTCCACTTCCGCTCATTTGAAATAGCATATTTTCTCCGAGGTATGAAACATTGGCTCTTATAAAATTTCCGACGGAAGCGCTTTGAGAATAAGAAGTAAGATAACAATTTCCAACACCTATTGTATTTGTCGTTTTAGATTTTTTATCTGCTGAAACATTTATTTGATCTTGTTTGTCAGAAAGATTAAAATTTTCAAAATTATTATTGTGATCTATTTCTTTATCGGAAATTGCAATAAAAATATTTCTTTTATCTTTTGTTGATAATGGCCAATATGGATCGTCAGTTATACAATCGTATTCGTCGTACTTAAAATCATTTTTAAATATTTGATTTTTTAATAAATCATAATTTGCATCTGTTTCTCCCCAACCCGTTATTTCATTTTGATTAGAAATTAAAGATATTGAATTTTGCGCACTTGTATCTACATTTAAAATATTTGAAAATGATCCTACTATTGTGGAGTCCCAATTTCCAGTAAAAACTCCATTGATATCATTATAAGAAATATTTTCGTTTAGTTGGCCCGCGTTATTAAATCCCCATCCAGTAATTTTGTTGTTTTCTAAAAGAGCAAGCGTATGGAACCATCCTGCATGAATAGATTTTACTCCAGTTAATTGTCCCACAATAGTATTATCCCAATTTCCAGTAAAAATTCCGCTAGAATTATTTAGGTTTGTTATCCCAGCAATTTGACCATCATCATTCCAACCCCAACCAGTAATTTTTCCATTATTTAATAAAGCAAATGAATGAAGATAACCAGCACTTACCATTCTTACTCCAGTTAAAATATTTCCACTTGATGATTGAAAATAATCATCGTCTCCCCAACCAGTTACTGTTCCTCCATTAATATTTCTAATTGCAAGAGAATGATGCCCTCCTGCAGAAATTCCGATAATCCCAGTTAAATTATTTCCGCTAAGAGCTTGTCCAGAAGTATTATTTCCCCAACCAGTTATGGTCTTATCTTTTAATAAAGCTAATGAATGATATGCTCCTGCACTTATTCCACTTGCTCCAGTAATATTGCTTACTGGAGTATTGATCCAGTTTCCAGTAAATAAATAATTGTTATCATTATATCCAACTGTTCCAACAGCCTGGCCTTCATCATTTGTTCCCCAACCAGTTATTAAATCTCCAGAAAGTATCGCTAAAGTATGTAGATAATTTGTACTAATTTTTTTAACTCCAGCTAGTTGCCCTACGATAGTGCTATCCCAATTTCCAGTAAAAATTCCGCTAACATCATTTGAAGTAACATTATTTGTTAATTGGCCCTCTGAATTATCCCCCCAACCAGTTACCGATCCATTTATTAAGGCAAATAAATGATAAAATCCTGCGGCTACATCTGTAGTATTTAAATTAACAAAAGTTATTGCTGGACTTAAATTTTTTCCTATCCAAAATGGTATATAATTAGAAATAAAATTTGGATTTGGTGTTGCAGGTTGTATAAATTGAAAACAATCGGGCGACGCCTCTAGCGCCGTGCCTTCCCCTCGATTTGTGGGAGTAATTTGATATTTTTTTAAATAATTCCTATCAAAAAATCCAGAGAATAAAAATAAAGGGTTACCGTTATCTGTTCGATAGAAATATTTATCTCCTGTATAGGGATAATCTAATCTTGGATAGTTAATATCAAAACCCATTCGAGCTTCATTTCTTAATGAAGATAAAATATATGAAAATGAAATATTTATTTCTGGTTTATTTAATTGTATTTTATTTAAAACAGTGGCTCTTCCGATTTCGCTAATAGGAGTTCTTGTTGAAATAATTTCGTATGAAATATTTTGAATTCTATCTAATCTTTTAATAAGATTATGATTTCTTGGGAATGTGTTTTCGTTTTTATCTTTTGGGATTATGGCGTTTATAATTCCAGAATTAGGGCTAATGTGTTGAAAACTTTCATAAGTTACATAAGGAAAATCTTCGTAATTATTATTTAATTTACCAGAATAATTTATGAAATGATAACCGCTAGCTGGACAAGGCCCAATAAATACATCTTCAACATTATAAATTATTTGATTACGAGCCATTTTCCTTGCGCCTTTCATCTAAATTTACACAATATTTTAAATTTTAAGTGTATTTATATTTAGGATGAATTATAACTCTGAAAATTATGGCTTTGAAAATATTAAAGCCGCCAGAAAAGGTCCAAAATCAGCAGCTCAAACACCAGCGAAACCAAATGAAAGAAGAAAAGGTTCTTCTCGGAATAAACCAGGTAGCGCTGGAACAAAAAGTGATAAAGCAATTGAATTTTCTAAGAAAGTAATTGAAGCGCTTAAAAATAAAGTTAAAGAACACAATGCTAAAAATAAAAAAAGAGTTTCTTTAAGTCAACTTAAAAAAGTATATCGTCGCGGGGCTGGAGCGTTCTCTTCTTCTCATCGTCCAGGAAAAACTCGTGGCCAATGGGCCATGGCTAGAGTAAATATGTTTCTTAGGATGGTTAGCGGCAAACCAGTAAAAGACGCTTATCGTAAAGCTGATAATGATATCGCAAAAGCTAAATATGAATTTGTCGCAGAAGCGGGATTCTATCCAACAAATGAAGATTTTGAAATAGCGGAAAAAGATATTCAAGATTATCATTTAAATGATTTTGAATTTGATTCTGCTGAAGAGTTATATCTCGACGATGAAGAAGATAGTATAATATACGGCTTAGAGAACGAAAATATATAACTATGAAAAAATATAAATTTGAATCAATCTTTGCAAATATTAAAATTCGTCCAGTTGTAAGTGAAGAAAAAGACAAATATCTATCTTTGGCATCTATTAATAAATTAAAAAAATTTTTACCAGAAATTAATACAGAAGAAAATATAGATTTATTACCAATAGCTTTTGATGCTTGCGTAGTAAATCGCGTTAATAAAAATGGTGATGTTATGGATGGAGTCACGGCAGCGAAAGTTACAAAAAATTTTCTTAATAAACCAATTAATGTTGAACACAACCGCAATCAAGTTATAGGGTGTATTGTTTCTGCTAATTTTAGTAAATTTGGTTCTGATGAAAGTCTTGCTGAAATAGATATTAAAGAAATGAAAGCCCCATTTAATATCACTTTAGGAGGAGTCATATGGAAAGTAGTTAATAAAGATCTTGCGGATCAAATAGAGGAGAGCAATGATCCAACAAGTCAAAATTATATGAGCATTTCTGCTTCTTGGGAATTAGGATTTAATGATTATAACTTAGTTCTTTTGGACAATGGCGAAAAAAATATAGAAAATGGTCAATTTATATCTGATGAAAATGAAATAGCTAAACATTCTTCAAAATTAAGAGCTAATGGCGGAAATGGAAAATTTGATGATAATAAATATGTTTATAGACAAGTTCTTGGAAATGTTGTTCCCTTGGGAATAGGTTTAACTTTAAATCCCGCAGCTGACGTGCAAGGGGTTGCGGTCAAAATAGAAGAAGGACCAATCGAAATTAAGCTTAGAGAAGATAGTTCTATTAAAGAAAAATTAGAGACGATATTAGCCGATATCAGTAAAAATGAAAATAATATTTCCCAAGAAGATAATTTAAATGTAAAAAAAGAGAGGATATATATGAAAATAACCAAAATCGAAGACATTACTGATGCTCTGCTTAAAGAAGCGACTGCTAGTTCAGTTGTTGATTTTATTGCAGATGAAATTAAAAAAGCTAACGATAAATTTATCGCAGAAAAAACAGAAAAAGATAGTGAACTTAAGGCTGCTAATGAAAAAGCAGCTACCCTTGCTTCTGAACAAGAAGCTACGAAAAAACAACTTGAAGAGCTCACTCAAAAATTAGCTTCGCTAGAAGCAGAAAAGATTGCTAAAGCTCAACAAGAAGCTTTCAATATGCGCATGGCTTCATTTGATGAAGAATATGAATTAAATGATGAGGAGCGTAAAATTTTAGCAGCAGATATTAAAGATATGAATGATGAATCTTTTTCTGCCTATAAAAATAAAATGGCTGTTATGATGAAAGATAAAAATAAAGAAGCCAAAAAAGCTAAAATGGCGAAAGAAGAAAAAGCAAAAGCCTCTGAAGAAGTAAAAGCTTCAACAGAAGTGACATCAATTTCTACAACCCAGGAGGTTGTTGAACAAGCTGTTGACAATGGATCAAAAGCCTCAACAGAAATTCCAAATTCCGCCTCAGCCGCAGAGCCAACTATACGTGAAAAGTATGCAAAAGCTTTTGGTTTAGACGGATTTGAAATAGTTAAATAAATTAAAGGAGAAAATATATGGCACATGATTTAAGACCATTTAGACAATATAATGAAAATGATGTAGTCAATCTATTTTCCTATAGCGGTGATAGCACCCTTGTAAAAAAAGGTTTAGCTGTTAAAGTAGTAGGAAATGGTTGGACTAACGAAGCAAATACTTCCCCAGTAGAAATGGTAGGAAGTGTAGGCGCATCTTATACAAATGTTACATCACAAAGATACGGCGTCGCAGCCAAAGTTGGTTTAGCGGCTTCTGGAGATGCAATTTTAGGATTAACCCTATTTGATATACGCGAAACAGATGAAAACGGTGAAAAACTAGTTTTTAATCCTCGTAAAGCAGCTGAGATGGGCGTAGTTATCAGCGGACAAGCAGTACCAGTTCTAACTAAAGGACTAGTTTCCTATAGTGGAGCAGTTAACGTTACTGCGGGTCACACAGCCTTTGTAAGCGGTAGCGCTGGAGAACTTGCTGGTGCTCTTAATTTACCAGCTAATGCAACTAAAGTAGGCAAATGGTTGAGCTCTAACGATACCAACAATATTGCTTTATTAAAAGTTGAACTGTAATTTCTTTAAAGGAGAAAATTTAATATGAAATTAAAATTAAAAAATACACCAGAGCAAATTGAACTTGTTAAGGCCATGGCCTCAAGAGAAGGCTCTGTTGCGAGAGAAGCTCAAGAAGCATTCGCGGCTTTTATAGGACCAGTAGTTAATAAAGTCCTATTAGAAGCAGCTACTTCTAGCGCTGTTTATACTGATCTTCCATACGACGAAGACGATAGCCCTTCTATTCCTCTTGATCTTTTTCAAAACGAAGGAGAAGGATTGGTATCTGTTTGGAGTCAAAATGTTGCTGGTGGTCTTCCAACTTCAACTGTTGAAGGTTTGTCAGAATTGAAAGTTTCTACCTATCGTTTAGATAGCGCAGTATCCTTTCTAAAACGTTATGCTCGCCGTGGCCGTCTTGATGTCGCTTCAAAAGCGGTAGAGAGATTAGTAAATGAAGTTCTTGTAAAACAAGAACGTAATGCTTGGGCAGTAGTACTAAAAGCTCTAGCTGATAGCGGTAATACGACTACTGCTAGTGGCTCTGTAGAATCATTCAATCTTTCTAAACTTAATACTTTAGTAAAGAATGTAAAAAGATTAAATAAATCTTACGCTAATGGATCAACCAATAGTTCTTATGGTTTAACAGATTTATTTGTTAGCCCAGAAACAATGGCTGATATTCGTGCGTTCGCTTACAATCCTGTAGGTGGAACACTCAACTCTAGCTCAACTGTTGCACCAGTAACAGATCTTCCAGCTGGTGTTCGTGAAGAAATCTATCGTGGTGGAGGTGCTCAAGAAATTTATGGTATTACAATCCATGAATTAGTTGAACTAGGTCCAAATGAAAAATACACCAAGTTGTTTAGAACATTCTCTGGTGGATCAACAGCTATTGCTGCTGATAGTGATGATGTCGTAATTGGCTTCGATCTAACTAAGGACGCTTTTGTACGTCCAATAGCTCGTAATGCTGATAGCGGCAGTACCTTTACAGCTATCCCAGACGATCAATTCGTTGCACGTTCTGAGAAAATCGGTTTTTACGGTTCTCTCGAAGAAGGTCGTGTTTGTATTGATGCTCGTGCGGTTGCTGGAATCGGACTTAATCGCTAATCGAGATTATTATAAAAAACCCACAGGTAATCCCTGTGGGTTTTTTTTTAGACATTTTTATATTTAATATATACAATATAATACAGGAGAAATTATGTCGAAAAAAAGTAAATTAGATTCATTAAATCAAACTCACGGACAAATAGATGGCCCAAGGACATTAGACCAAGTATGGGGAGACTCTGGTCAAAGTAAGTATGGAACGCTTATTCTTGCAGAGTATCAGAAATATTTAAAAGAATGCACCAAAAGTGACCTTCAAGCTCATGCTATCAAAATCGGCCTGATACCAGTAGATAACAGAGAAACTTTGGTGAAAAGATTAGAGAAAGAATTTAACAAACATGTTTCTTTATATCAAGCTATACCTAAGACTAAAAATGGTATTAAGCTAAGCAAAGAAGCAAAAGATATTCTTGCAGAAGGTCGTTAATTTCGTGTAATTATCTTTGTTAGTCTGCCGTTAAAAGCAGCAATTTAGCGGAAGCTAATAAAATAAAACATATGGCACAAAGATTTAAAGCTAAGACGCTACTATCGAATAGTGGTATTTTTAATGACGAAGTAATTGCTCCAAATATAGCTGATATATTTCCAAAAAGCCAAACTATAAGAAAATACGCTCCAGAAGGATTATCTACAATCACTTCATCAACTGTTCTTTCTGGTTATTTTCAGTATTTTCCTTTTCTTATTAAAAGTGATGCTGTAAATCCAAAGATTTGCTTTGAGGTTGTTACGCCAATTAACCCAACCCCAATTAGATATGGAATATATTCTGGACATAATGGCTTTGAAAATGCTAAACTATTCTATAGCGGATCGATCAACTGTCCAAGCGTGGCTGGAATTTATACTGGAGATATAAATACTACCCTTAAAAAGGGGCCATATATAATAGCAACATCAAATACAGGGGTGTCTTCTTCGTCTACATTTCGATCTGCATCAGTCAATAATTTTCGAGGTATATTCGGAGAGCCCACTGGAAACAGTCTACTTTTTGGAGGAACAACAACATCACACTATTGCGATACAGGAAGCGATTTACGCGTCAATATAAGTAGTGGTCTTTATCTTTCATCTCCTGTTTCTCCACTTCCAGCGCTTATATATTAATTAGACTTTAATATATTTAGAATATATAATATAGTGTAATATAATATGAAAAATATGTTAGCAAATTTATTTGGCCCAAATTGGAGATCTTCAACATCTGGAATTGTAACAGTTATAGCAGTAACAACCGCTTTTGTGATTCATGGTGATAATTCTATTGTTTCTTTTTTACCAGATAAATTAGAAGAATACATAGTTGGTTTTGCTAAATTAATTGCTGTTGTTAGTGGAGTGGTCTTTGCTCTTACTGTCAAAGATAGTCATGTAACAGGAGGTAATATACCTCAAACAGCAGAAGCAGAAAAGAGAATAGAAAAAAACCTAGCTGAAAAAGCTGGAAAGAAAAATATATGAATAAATTACAATTAGCCGCAGTTGCTCTTTTGAGCTTGTTTATGGTTGGTTGCTCTACAACAAATGTTGGCGGAGACAATCAAGTTGGTGGAACCACAGGAGTAGAGAATGCTCTACCTTATATCAAACCAGCAGTTATTCTTGCTTGCACAGTAGTATTAGAGCAAGCTCTTTCACCAGAAGATAGAGTTGAGAAAGCTAAAATGATTAATAATGTAGCAACAGTAGTACAAGCTCTTACAGTTGGTCAAACTCCGACTCCAGATCAATTACAAAAAGCTCTTACTGATTATCTTCCAGAAGGAAAAACTCATTGGGCAAAATATGTTGTTGCTCTAAAAGATATTTATGCAGCACAATTTGCAAGATTAAACGGAGACGCTGCTCTTGCTGTAAAAGTTCTTAATGCAATCGCCGCAGGTTGCAAAGATGCTACAGAAGAATACGTAGATTAAAGTGACTGAATTCCTCGGCGCAGTTGTTAGACTTGTTGGAGGAATATTTGATGCTATCAATAATGTTTTTGGCGCAAAAAACACCAAAGAAATGAAAGAGCGTCAGCAAGCTCAAAAAGAAGTTGATCATCAAAGTGAAATAGAAAAAGCAGTACAGGAGAAAGATCTTGAAAAGATTCGCAAGCATATTGGCTCTTAATTTTTTATTTGTTGGTTGCGCTACAATAACTCCAGATAAAATACAAGACTCTACAGCATCTTATGATGCTTCTACTCCAGTTAATTACAATAAAGACAACGGCGGATTAATTGCTATTCTTGAAGATGGCGCAGTAATTACTCGTCAAGCAAAAGACCGCTATAATAAATTAATAGAAATGTATAGAATAAAATTTAAAAAAGAAAAAGCTATTGAACTTGTCGAGAATGCTGGGATACAACCATACAAAGATCGTTATGGAAATGATCTATTTTTAATTGATAATGAGCATCTTGTTTATTTTGGTGTTATGAACTCTTGGCTAAAAGAAAAAGTCCCAGCAGATAATATCATAGATAAAACAATAGATAAAATTAATAATTAATGTTAAACGATAAATCTTTAAAACTCATATTTGATTTTGAAGTTGGTGGTGGCGAAAATTATTATAATAAATTTTTAAAAAATCCAACTTGGCCAGGAGAGCAGAGCGGAGTTACAATTGGCGTCGGTTATGATGTTGGGTATGTAAATAAGACTGAATTCACTAACGATTGGAAAGATCTTCCTAAAGAAACTTTTGACCGATTATATCGTGTTGTTGGGGTTAAAGGCTATCAAACAAAAGAATTAGCTCGAAGATTAAAAGATATAACTATACCTTGGGAATTATCAGTAAAAGTATTCATGAATAAAACAGTAAAGAAATTTTATGATCTTACCTGCGCAACTTTTCCTAATTTTGATAAACTCCCAGAAGACGCAAAAGGCGGATTAGTTAGTCTTGTATTTAATAGGGGAGCAGCATTAGAAGGAGATCGTCGCCGAGAGATGAAAGCTATTCGTGATATTATGGCTAGGACACAAAATTTTGATGAAAAGACTTTATTTTTAATTGCTGATCAAATTAGAAAAATGAAAAGAATCTGGATTGGTGGAAGTATAGAAAAAGGTATGAGTCGTAGAAGAGATGCAGAAGCTAAATTAATAGAAGAAGCATTAAACGCGTAATAGTTTTTGTGAAAAGATTAATATTAATATTACCATTATTTTTATTAGTTTCTTGTTCTGAATCAGATTACGAGAGTCGTGAATTACCAACAAAATATCCTGATACACCAACAAGCAGCGCGGCTTATGAGGCAACAGAAGAATTATACAAAAAATAATATTAATTAAAGTGTAATATTATTCATGGCTAACAATTATAATATTACTGGATATCAAGGGGATTACATTCAGTTAAACATTAGCGGGAAAGATTACAGTGGTAGTAACGTTGATTTAAATGGATACGAAGTAAGGGGTCAAGTTAGAGCTAGTTATGGTTCTACGGGTATACTTTTAAATATTAATCCAACCATATCAAATTTAAATCCTGGGGTAATTAATATCAACATAGAAAGTCCAGTTTCTAAAGATATTCCAATTGGAGATCATCTTTATGACATAGAAAGATTTCCTGTAGGATTTCCAACTGGAAATAGCATAAAAATAATAAAAGGAAAATTTATTGTTTTGCCAGAAGTAACTAGATAAAATATTAATCAATAATAGTATCTTATGCTTTATAATTAAAGTGTAATATCTATTATATGACCACAAAAATAGTAGATATTGCAGATGAAATTTATAGAGAACTATTAAATCCCTCTGATTTAAGTATAGCTTCAATCTCATTTTGGTTAAGAACGAATCTTGGAAAATTAAACATTTTATTAAATAAGACTTATTCAATAAATACAATAGATTTAGAGATAGACGCAATCAGCCCAGAAACATTTACTATAATTGAAAAAGATATTTTCAAAAAACTTTATAAAATTCATTACTATGATAGACAAATAATTAACTTAATAGGTAAGGCGAGTTCTCTTAATCTGGTTTCCACGGAAACTAGCGGAAGCGGAATAAGCTCCGCCGATTCTTTAGAAATTAGTCAAAACGGTTTTACAGCTAGAAGAACAAGCTCAACCAAAACAGCGAATGAAACTATTCGTGCAAATACTCAATTTATTAGACAATTAGGTTTAAATTTTGTTGAATTAAAAAAACAAGAATCAGAAGAACTTAAAATTTTAATTCAAAATTATAATTTAAATGAATCTTCTCCATTACAAGTTGTTGGAGATGATACAATACCAGATTATACAAAAGGATATTCGTACTCAACAAGAAATCCAGAAGGTTTATAATTTATGTCAAGTTTTTTATCTGCCTCTGAAGAAGCTTGGTATGCGGCTCAAGCAAACACGTGGTTTGACACATTTAAAAGACAAATCACCGTTCATAAAGAACCCTTAAAAACTATAAAAAATAATACTAGTCCTCAACTTTTTGGATATAGCCAAAACGGACAAACAACAAACCAAGAAATAGAATACACCCCAAGAAGTCAATCATTTTATGCTGTTATTAAATATGGATCTGATCAAGACTTAGACCTTCTTGGCGATATAAAAGCTTATGTTACGTCGCAAAATTTAGTTTCAGTAATTGTAGACACCTCTACAAGAAATTATATAAATAAAGACAAAACAGAAAAGATTGTTTTTGATGAAAAATCTTATAATACAATTTCAAATGGGAAACTTAAAAGTTTTTTTTCTGCAATATATTATGAATTTATTTTACAGGAGATAACGTAATGCCTATTGTATTAAATAGATCTGTATTATCGCAAGAATTAAAAAAATTTGATTTATCTTCTATAGAAGATAAAGCAAAAAATATTGCAGAAGAAGAAATTTTTAAAATAAAAAAAGAATTAATCGATAATTTTAATAATCATCCTGTAACTAAAGAGCTTGAAGGAGGAGCAGAAGCTCAAAATGAGTCTTCTACATTAAATGGCATAGGAAATTTAACTACTTATATAGGATTTTCTCCATCTTCAAATCCGACCGAACCAGTTAGACAAATTTTAAATACTGTAGAAGTAAGAAAAGAAAAATTTAAAAAGAATTTTAATAATAATGAAATTATTTTTGAGTTTGATGTATCCGCACCAACAATTGAAGAAATAGAAGAGGTAGGCTCATTACCGTTTGAGCCAGGGCAAAGCTGGATCAAAGGAATAGAAAATGGAATATCTGGATTTGGAGCATATATATATGGTAAAATATTTAAGAATAGTAGATCTGGTAAAGCTTTACAATCTAAAAATTCATTTAGACAAGGTAGTTTTCGCCCAGTTAAATATATTAGTGAAATTATGGGAAAATTTTATTTAAAACTTAAAAAATGAAAGCCCAACTAGATAATATTATAATGTCAAATATGTTGTTATGGATGGATCATGAAATCTGTAATAAAGGAGAAGCATTTTCTAATTATTCTGGACAATTTTACCCAGTAAGTAATCTTATAAATGGATTTTATACATATGGATTACCATTCAAGCAGGTAATTGCGGACGCTTCGATTTCTGGGTCGATTCCTATATCAGGAATATATCTAAATGGATCATTTATATATCCAGGAACAAGCGGATTTTCTGGTATTGATCCCAACGTTGGATACGCATTTTTCACATCTAATCCATTATCTTCTGGAGTAAGCGGAGCATATTCTGTTAAAGATTTTAATATATATTTAACTAGCCTTGCAGAAGAACAGTTAATATTTGAAACAAAATTTGAAATCAACCCTAAAGTTAATCAAAATCCTACTGGCATAGCTTCTACTTCATTAACGTATCCAGCGATATTTTTGAAAAATAATGGTGGACAAAATAAACCATTTGCTTTAGGTGGAGAAGATGAAACGCTTTTTCAGGTTAGAGCAATTGTGATGGCTGATAATTTATTTTCTTTAGACGCCGTATGCGCTATACTTAGAGATACATCCAGAAAACACATACCATTAGTAAGTCAAAATGATATGCCATTTGATATATATGGCATGGTAAAGAATAATTATTATAACTATAATAGCTTAACATCAACTATAAGTTATCCTAATTTAATATATATCAAATCTGTTAATGTTAGTAAAATTATACCATTTAGATATGAATATTCAAATATAAATCCAGAAATATTTAGTGCATTTGTTGATTTTGAATTATCAGATATTCGTTATCCTCATGCATAATTACTTCTCTTTTATTTAAAAATAATGTAATAAAGTATATAATTTAAGGAGAATTTAATATGCCAAGAAATAGAGTAATTTATCAAAGTGAAGCGCTTTTCGTAGGTCCAACCAGCGGAGTAATAACTGGAGTGGGAGGAGTACCAACAGGCACTGGAATAATCCAACAATTGCATCGTGTTCAAAGTGCAAATTATAGTTTTACAGTAAACCGTCAAGACGTAAATCAATTTGGTCAATTAGCGGCAATTGATCGTGTTATTCTTGAACAACCAACAGTTGATCTAGATTTTTCGTATTATTTAAATACTGGATTTAATGAGAACGCTTTAGGTTTAGTAGTCAATGCCACTGGCGCAACTAGTCCTAAGGGAGCATTATCAAACATAATGCAAAACACTGGAGATGTAAAAAATTATTATATTCTAGTTTCTCCAGAAGGTACAGACGCAAATCTTGATCCAGTTACAGCTACTGGTCAAGGCAAAACAATTGGAATTGGAAACGCCTATCTTGCTTCATATAACATAGAAGCTGCGGTAGGTGCATTTCCAACAGCAACAGTAAATGTTTCTGCTTATAATATGCGTTTTTATGGAGCAACTACTGGCGAAGTTCCAACAATTAGTCAAGTAGACGGAAAAAATTTAACTCAAGAGGATAGATTCTTTAGACTTAGTGGTTTAACGAGTGGCTCTGGATATACGGCTCTTAAACCAGGAGATATATCATTTAATCTTTCTGGAGCTACGGGAGTAACTGTAAGTGATCTAAAAGTACAGAGCGTCGGAATTAATTTTGATATTGGTCGTGAGGACTTACAAAGATTAGGCAATAGATTTGCTTTTGCAAAAGTAATTACATTCCCATTAACAGCAACAATGACGGTAGACGCTGTGCTCGGAGAGATTGAAGCTGGTAACCTAGCAGATTTAATCAATGGTGATTGCGGAAAATATGACCTAGATTTAACCCTTAAAGGCGCAGCGTGCGGCGCAACAACAAACAAACAAGCTATGAAATATACCTTCAAAGGAGCGAAACTAGATTCACAAGAATTTACTAGCTCTATAGGTTCAAATAAAGCTGTAACATTAACATTTAGTTCTCAAATTGGTGGACCAACTGATAGTGGAAACGGTGTATTTATTGAAGGTCCAGAAAGCCCTTAAATAGTATAAATATATTCTATACTAGAAACCCCGCTTAATGCGGGGTTTTTAGTGTAAATATTTATAAGGTAAAAGGCTAATAAAAATTATGAATAATAACCAAAAGGTTAAAGACTACGTGTCTTTTCAAATACATAAAAGTCTAGTTAGTTTATATAAAAAATATTTAATATTAATAGAAGATATTCGAGAAGATCATGAAAATATGATATATAAAATTAATGAAAAAATAGACAAAAATACATTAAAAAATATAGATTATTTTGATGATAGTAAATATAATTATTTAAGAAAAAAAATACTTGATATGGGCAATGAAACAATAAGAGAAATAGAAAAAAATTTTGATTTTATTAAAATGGAATTTAAAGATGAAAATGAGAAATAAATATATTAGTTTCCCTATAGACGCCATAATCCAAGCGAACTTAGAAATGCAAACTACAAAAAAAGAATTACAAAAATTAGGAATTATAAATCCTTCTTTAAGTATATTTAAAAATAAAAACTTTTTAAATTTATATAATTCTTGGAAAGAAGAAAAACAAAATTTTTTCATAAAGTTAATTGGAGGAAATGCAAATTATAAAAAGACTAAAAATTTTATAGAAAATTTATTAAATGGAGATAAAATATGAATAAAAAAATATACGAATTTACAGTAAAAAAAGAAGAAGAAGTGGATAAAATTGAAGCAAAAATTGAAGATGGAAAAGAAATAAAAATTACTTCAAAAGTTAAAGAAATGATTTCAAGAAAATTTTTTATTAAAAAACCAACAAGGCTTTTATTTGAAGAGGCTGAACTGTTTTATGCAGTTAGA